>VAOX01007625.1_pt1 | contig 99232 bp, 88 predicted proteins | sample 3393891 | NCBI WGS metagenome assembly VAOX01 (sample SAMN08290429, study PRJNA428436) | hydrothermal vent metagenome | isolation source: Deep-sea hydrothermal vent chimney | place: Indian Ocean: Southwest Indian Ridge | depth 2822 m m
CAATATTCCCCACTGCTGCCTCCCGTAGGAGTCTGGACCGTGTTTCAGTTCCAGTGTGGCTGATCATCCTCTCAGACCAGCTAACCATCTTTGTCTTGGTAGGCCATTACCTTACCAACTAACTAATGGTCCATAGGCTCATTTATAAGTGATAGCATTGTGAAGAGGCCACCTTTGATACTCTATCTTTTGATAGAGTATATTATCCGGCATTAGCAGTCCTTTCGAACTGTTATTCCGATCTTATAAGTAGATTACCTATGTATTACTCACCCGTTCGCCACTTTACTCGTCCATTGCTGAACTTTCACGTACGACTTGCATGTGTTAGGCACGCCGCCAGCGTTTGTTCTGAGCCAGAATCAAACTCTCTATAACAATAAAATATGTTAGAAATTAACTATTTTTTTTTTAATGCGTGCTGTTTAGTTCTCAAAGACCGATCTTCTGTAGCAGGCTTTCTTAATACCTTAACTCGAAGTGTTTAAGTAGTATATTACTATGCAACATCATTGTCAAGCTTTTTTTTAATAATTTTATATATTTTTTTCTTACCTACTTTTAGCACGAATTCATTGATGTTTTTTGGAATTGCATAGGTATTGATATCAACTTTAGATTCTCTAATATCTTTATCCTTAGTTTCGAAATATATTTTAACCGCTCCCTGTTTAATTAATCTTTTCGCTTCACTATTACTTGAAACGGCATTTATGCTATTTAAAAATGAGATAATAACTTCCGTTGGAACCAATAAGGATGGAATGTCATTAAGTAGCCATTTGCTACCGGTTATAAATTTCTCGTAATCTTTACTATTAAGTTCTATAGTGTTTATATCTTCAGGATTAACTTTTTTTTGATATTTGTCCACAAAATATTTTTGAGCTTTATCGGCAGAAGATTTACCCCAATATCTTTCAACGATTTCTAATGCGAGCATTTTCTTTGCCGTTATTGGATTCAAACCTTCATTTATATCTCTTTTTAATTCTGCCAGCACTTTATTAGAAACCAAACTTAAAAGCTCATAATATTTGATCATCATTTCATCCGATATCGACATTATTTTGCCGAACATTTCATTCGGTTCATCTGACATCCCTATATGATTGCCCAAGGATTTACTCATCTTATTTTTTCCATCAAGTCCTTCAAGCAAAGGCATAGTCATGATAACTTGAGGGGTTAACCCAAAGCTTTTCATTAGCTCTCTGCCTACGATAAGATTAAATTTTTGGTCATTCCCGCCTATTTCGATATCTGACTTAAGAAATAAAGAATCAAAGCCTTGAAGTAATGGATAGATAAACTCATGTATAGCGATCGGCCTATTATCTTTATATCTCTTTTCAAAATCATCTTTTTCAAGCATTCTTCTAACCGTATAATTTGAGGAAACCATAATAAACTCGTCCAATTTTATATTGGACAACCACCAACTGTTAAAAAGAATCGCAGTTTTTTCCGGTTTTAATATTTTAAATGCCTGACGCTTATAATCTATAGAGTTTTTTAAGACATTTTCTTTTGATAAAGATTTCCTCGTTTCGGACTTTCCGGTAGGATCGCCTATCATTGCGGTAAAATCTCCGATAATAAAAAATACGATATGCCCGTATTCTTGAAAAACCCTAAGCTTATTTAGTAGAACGGCATGTCCCAAATGAATGACTGGAGACGTAGGATCAAAACCTGCCTTAATTTTTAACGGAATATTATTGTTTAACGAATACGACAATTTTTTATAGAGCTCGTCTTCTTTTATAATCTCGACACTCCCTCTTCTTATAGCATCCATCTGTTCTTTAATCGCGCTTTCTATTCCGTGCTTTATATTGTCCATATAGATCTAATCTGTATTAACATAAATTTTTTCAATACTACTATTCGATTTTATTTTTTTATCTACGGTTACGCAAACAGCATTTAAAATAATATTTTTTTCTTCTGGAACAAATTTTTCGGGCATTCCGGTAAGATATTTTCTTATCGCAACATCCTTGTTGGTTCCAATAACGGAATACTTTGAACCTACCATTCCTACATCCGTTATATAAGCAGTACCTTTAGGTAGTATTGTGTTGTCGTTGGTCTGAACATGCGTGTGTGTCCCCAATAGCGCCGATATCTCGCCATCTAAGTATAATGCAAGAGCTTCTTTTTCGGATGTTGCCTCTGCATGAAAATCTACAACTATCACATCCACCTCATCATGAATTTCCTCGATTATATCTTTAGCAATCTTAAATGGAGACTCGGTAAATCCCTTCATGAAGACTCTCCCTTCGAGATTTATAACACCTATCTTTCTTTTTAATTTGGAATCGAAAACACCGTATCCTTTTCCGGGAGTCAAAAGAGAATAGTTTGCGGGTCGCAAAAGTTTTGAATGAACATTAATATACGGAATTATAGATTTTTGGTCCCATATATGATTACCGGTAGTAAGAACATCTATGCCTAAATCAAATAAAAACTCTGCAATATCCGGTGTGATCCCCATCCCATGAGCTGCGTTCTCTCCGTTCGCTATTATAAATTCCGGTTTAAATTTATCAATCAACCTATTTATGAGCATCTTAACGGTTAATCTACCCGGTTTTCCTATGATGTCTCCTATAAAAAGGATTTTTATATCATCATCTAGCAAATTCAGTTGCCCTCGTTTCCCTGATGACCGTCACTTTTATCTGTCCCGGATATTGAAGCGTAGACTCCACCTTTTTAGCAATATCCTTCGACAGCATGACGGAATCTTCATCCGTTATTTTCTGACTTTGAACTATTACCCTAATTTCTCTCCCTGCCTGGATAACATAGCTCTTAGCAACACCGCTAAATGAATTAGCTATTGATTCAAGACCCTCTAATCTCTTCACGTAGGTTTCAAACATTTCTTTCCTAGCACCGGGCCTTGCAGCACTCAAAGCGTCGGCTGCGGAAACTAAAACAGCCAGAACGCTATTGGGTTCCTCATCGAAATGATGCGCCGCTATAGCATGTACCACTTTTGGGGATTCGCCAAATTTTTTCGCCAAGTCGGCACCTATAATAGCGTGGGATCCTTCAACCTCATGATCGACAGCTTTGCCAATATCGTGCAAAAGACCTGATCTTTTAGCCTGTTTAACATTGATATTGAGCTCCGATGCCATTATCCCACAAAGAAAAGCAACTTCCACGGAATGGTTATAAACATTCTGGGAATAACTCGTTCTATATTTTAATCTCCCTAAAAGCTTAAGGAGCTCCGGATGAATACCATGAATCCCTATATCGAATGTAGCCTGTTCACCAGCCTCCTTCATTGTCCTATTGAGTTCTTCCTCTACCTTGCCGACTACTTCTTCGATTCTAGCTGGATGAATTCTACCATCTACTATCAATCTTTCCAAAGAAAGTCGAGCTATTTCCCTTTTGATAGGATTAAAAGATGATAAAATTACTGCCTCCGGAGTTTCATCAATTATTAAATCAACACCGGTTGCCGATTCCAATGCTCTAATATTTCTACCCTCTCTCCCTATTATTCTGCCCTTCATGTCATCGCTGGGAAGTTGAACTAATGATATGGATTTTTCGGCTACATAATCGCCCGCATAACGCTGAATGGCCATTGCTATAATTTCTTTTGCCTTCCTATCTGCCGTTTCTTTTGTATCATCTTCTATCCTTTTAATTGCTTTTGCAGACTCATGCTTTGCCTCTTCAGTTATCGAATTTATTAATGTGTTCTTTGCTTCTAAAGATGTCATGCCGGATACTTTCTCTAATTCTAAGATCCTTTCCTTAAGTTTTTCATCGGCAATTTTCTCTTTTTCTACAACTGCCTTTTCCGATTGAGCTAATATCCTCTCTCTCCTCATAAAATCATTTTCTTTTCTTTCTATTAAGGATATCCTCTTTTCTATATTATCTTCTTTTATCGACAATCTTTTTCCTAATTGGTTTAATTCTTGTTTATGCGCACGAATTTCTTCGTCCGCAATCTCCTTTAGTCTTATTACCTCGGTTTTGACACTTAATATTGCTTCCTTCTTAATTTCTCCCGCTTTTTTTTCTGCTTCATTTATTATAGAATTAGCCTTTGATAATGCATTATTCGATGATTTTTTATCAATAATATATTTAACAAAAACCCCCCCAATAAAAAACACGACCGAAAAAATAATTACTATACCGGTTAAAAAATATTCAGCCATCTATATCTCTCCTTAATTATTACAATATTACCTAAATCTCGGTAAATTATTTACCTTATGCATTCCTTTTTCCGTAAGTATATAATCCATCTTTATATCATGACTATTCTGCTCTATAACGTCACTGAAAATTAGCTGAAATTCATAACACACGCCTATAAATAAAGATTCCTCGGCTTTTGCCAATATTCCGTCATAACAGCCCTTACCGTAACCTACCCTGTTTCCCGACATATCAAATGCTAACCCAGGTATAAAAAAGACTTCAATTTCTTTCACATCGGTAGCAAAATCGCTTTTAGGACACGATATGCCAAAATAATCTTTCTGCATACAATTAATATCATCTATTTTATTAAAGTAAACATCATCGTAGTTTTTACATACCGGCAGAAAGATATCAATAGCCCTAACATTATTAAGAGCTACCATATACTCAATCCTTACTTCATTCTTAATGCTCATATAAATCGCAGCATTTTTAAATGAATTGATTGCTATATAATCATAAGCAATTTTGGTAATATTCAAGCTGCAAGTCATAATTGACGGCTCGCTTAATCTATTCCGCTTATCTTTCATCGTATTCCTTATGGCATTTTTTTTAATCATCTTTCAACACATTATTCTATACAAATAATAAAAATAAGGGGATAAAAGGGAGTAAATGCAGCGAAAGATACCACCACGTTGCACAGAAAACCCCGCTTGTGCCGAAGAAGTTTTAAAATTAGACCTATTAAAAATAGGTGGTAATCGTGTATCCTATTGATAAAAAATCAAAGTTTCTATGCTTCTTTACCAAAAGGACAGTGACAATCCCTTTCTATCCAACTGTTGGGTCAATTTTAAAAACCCGACATCGAACACCGCAGGGTATTCCGTAAACCAAACCATAATTGTATCTATGAAGATTTAGCTATATAATTATAGACATTGTTAACCTTATCCAAAACCCTTTTACTTTCATTATTAACTTCTATTTTATCGGACATAAAGTCGTCTGCTATATTAAGTGCAGTCAAAACGGCAACATTAAAAGAATCTACCGACTTAGTTCCTTCCCTCACCTCGTCTGCTTTGGCATTCACATACGATGCAAGTCGTTCTAAGTATCTTTTATCTTTGTCGCTACTTATAACAAACTTATGATTCATTATCATAAGTTCAACAAGATCACTCATAACTGTATCGTCTCTAAATCATTTAATATACTATCGATCTTTTTTATTACGATATCGTTTCCGGCTTCATTTTGCAATATTTTATCTTTTAACTCGTTGATCTCATCATCTTTAGTTTTAACCTCCGTTAAAAGTTTATCTCGTTCCATCTTTATTCTTTCAAATGACTCTTTGATTAAAATAATCCTTTCTTCTATAGCATTGAGATTGTCAATATCCATCTTTTGAGACTCCAAAAATAATTCATTCATAAATTTAAAATAAATACATTGTTTATTTATATTATGCCGAGGTATAAAGATGAGCATACGGCCTTGCGCTCGAAGGTACAATTTTATAAAAAGGCTTGTCTGTAATTTGTCCTCGGGGAATATTAAAACTATCAGAATACTCAATTAAATATTTTTTTAAAAAAGCCATGTCATCTTTGTCGGCTTCATAGAGTTCAACTTCCTTTGAGTATTTAGAAAAATCTATCTTTTTTCTAAGATATATTGTACCCCCATGCATACCAGTAGCAAAGTATTCGCCGTAAAATTCATCTGAGTTGTTATCGTTAAGCCCTAATAGAACTATAATCCCTCCCGCCATGTACTCTGCAAAAAAACTTCCAACCTTTCCTCCAATGATTATAATGGGAAGTTGCTCATCATATCCCTTCATATGTATTCCTATTCTATATCCGGCATCACCTAAGATATAAATTCTTCCCCCTCTCATACCGTAGCCTACAACATCTCCGGCATCACCCTTAACTAATATTTTACCAGCATTCATAGTATTACCTATATTATCTTGAACATTATTATTAACAATTAACGTCGGTCCATCCATAAAAGCCCCCAGATCATTACCAGGAACGCCGTTTATGGTAATAACGACATCATCCCCTTTAATTCCATCGCCGATATAATACTGTCCATTAACGTTTTCAAGAAAAAATTTCTTTATACCCCTTTTTATCCCTTCTTTTATTAGTATGTTGAGTTCCTTATAATGCATACCGGCAGCGTCTATCGTTATCATATGCTACTTAATCCTCCCTCTATATTTTAATTTAATACAAGTTGTATTCATTATTATATATATCAAGATTAAAACCCTGCATGTTTAATTCCAAGAACTTTTAACTCTGTATCGGTTAGTTCAACGCCCCTCAGTCTTTCTCTAGATCCCCTCAGACTCTCAATGGAATTCACCCCCATAGCACCCAAAACCTCTTGGATTTCATGACTCCATGCTGAAATAAGATTGTATAATTTTTCCCCATAAACTTCAGGATCAAGCCTTCTGACAAGCTCCGGCCTCTGCGTCGTGATCCCCCAGCTGCAATTTCCGGTATTACACTTACCGCAAACATGACATCCCATTACCACAAGAGCGGCCGTTCCTATTGCGATAGCGTCTGCTCCCAGAGCTATAGCCTTTATCGCATCGGCACTAGATCTAATACTCCCTGCCGCAATTATCGACGCCTCATTTCTAATCCCTTCATTTCTAAGTCTTTCATCTACTTGAGCAAGAGCAAGTTCAATGGGTATTCCCACATGATTTTTTATTATATTAGGTGCCGCCCCGGTGCCGCCGCTATAACCGTCAATATAAACAATATCTGCTCCCGCTCTAACAATTCCGCTTACTATGGCCGCTATATTATGCACGGCTGCTACTTTAACAGAAATTGGTTTTTCATAATCGGTAGCTTCTTTTATAGCGAAAATAAGTTGCCGTAAATCTTCTATAGAATATACATCATGATGGGGAGCAGGTGAAATAGCATCAGTTCCGACAGGAATCATTCGCGTTCTTGATATATCCACCCCTATTTTTTCACCGGGTAAATGACCTCCTATCCCTGGCTTAGCACCCTGTCCTATTTTTATTTCCACAGCAATTCCACTATTCAAATAATCCCTATGTACGCCAAATCTTCCGGAAGCCACTTGAACTATAATATTTTTGCCAAATGGGACTAAATCATTGTGCAATCCTCCTTCGCCCGTATTCATAATTATACCTAACGCCCTAGCGGCCAAAGCCATAGCCTTTTGCGCATTTAGCGAGATAGAGCCGTAAGACATCGCGCCAAAAACAAACGGAGTCTGTAATTCTATTTGCGGAGGCATTTTAGTTTTTAAAATCGGTTCGTCATTTTCGTCAAACTCAATATCTAATTTAGAAGGTTTCTTACCTAGATAAGTCCTCAGCTCCATAGGCTCTCTTAATGGGTCTATAGAAGGATTTGTGACCTGGCAAGCATCTAAAAGTATATGGTCAAAATATTTTTTATATTTAAAAGTCGTTCCCATCCCTGAGATAAGAATGCCGCCGGTTTCCGATTGCCTCCATATATCCTTCATGAGACCGTCTTTCCAGTTTGCATTTTCTCGAACAACAGTAGGATTTTTAATAATCGAAATGGCTCCCTCCGGACAATATGTGTAGCATCTTCCGCAAGCTACGCACTTATTATGTTCGGAGATAATTTTATCGCCGCCAAAACTATATGTCCCCCATCCGCAATTTTGAATACACCTCTTACATCTAACGCATTTATTGTGGTCTATCAGGGCTAAATATTCGGATTGTATATTGGAAAATGAAGATTTTGTCATAAACTAACCAACCCTCCTTTTTGCAATATTGGTTCTTCGAATTCAACCATAACCGGCTCTCCAGCTTTAGGTGACCATACCGAATCAGGGGAAGGACACACCGCTCTTATTGCGGCCTCCTCTGATGCCACATAAGTAAAATAACCCATAGTAGCGGCGATAAGAGGCCTGAGCTTTATCCTGTCATTCATTGCAATCATACCGTTAGAATAACAAAATACGATAGCAAACGGACCGTTTAAGAGTGCGCTGCCGTAAACCTGTCGCAAAGCAGTTAATAGTTCTTTTTTATTTTTATCCATTTTATCGATATTATGATAGAAAGGAGAGGCTAATACCATAACGGCTAACCGGACCGGAATACCATGTTTTCTTATAAGAAGATCAAGAATATACGTAATAACCTCAGTGTCAGTCTTAAGCGAGAGGTTATATTTATACATTTCAAGATATCTTTTGTTTATACCGTAAGAAGATATCTCTCCATTATGCACAACCGACCAATCCAGCAATGTAAACGGGTGTGCTCCGCCCCACCATCCCGGAGTATTTGTAGGAAAACGATTGTGAGCCGTCCACATATAACCCTCTATCTCTTCTAACCTATAAAAATCCGCAATATCTTCCGGATAACCAACCCCCTTAAAGGCACCCATGTTTTTCCCGCTTGAAAAAACATATGCCCCGTTATAATTCTGGTTAATCAACATAACGCTGTTAACGACAAAATCATCATCACCGAGTTCATGAAACAGTTTATCTTGTCTATCGGACTTGGGTTTTATAAAATAACGATGCAAATATGGGTGATCGTAAATTTTAGAAGTCTTAAAAGTCGGTATAGGTTCTTCTTTTTCGATAATAAAGTTATTCTTAAGATATTCTTCTACATCTTTTTTTGCCGATAAATTATCGTACATTATATGAAATGCATATAATTCGGCATAATCGGGATAATTTCCGTAAACGGCAAATCCTCCCCCTAGCCCGTTCCCTCTATCATGCTCTATAGATATAGCCTTTTTAATATCGCTGCCATTCGTTTTAATTTTTTTAGAATTTATGATACCGCACAATCCGCATCCTGAAATATCCCTTTCAAGACTAAACTCATTTTTTAACTTAAGCACGTTAACCCCTATGTCTTTTGTTTAACAGATTTTACATTATCAATCATTAATTTAAATATAACATATACGCATTTTTTAAACAATATTTGTCGTTTATTGATTCTCTTGAACCTTATATATACTACACCCATGCCTATGTCGTCAATGGGTATTAAAGAAAATTTATAACCTCCGTAAAAAATAGGAGTAAAAATATATTCGCCTACAAAGGAAGTTTATATTTAGTTCCTTTAAAACTTCGGCATAAATTATAGCATTAGATCTCGAAGTTATTTTTTTGTTCGTAATTCCAAGCTTTAGACTCAGACTTATTTATTTTGATATATTTATTTTATCCCTTTTTTTATTTATTACTCACCTGATAGATGAATATAATTAGCGATAATTATATCACTGAAAAATATGTAACTAAAAAGATTTTGCCGTTTTGGTTAAGTTTCTATCAACAAATTATGAATTTATAGAATATTTTCATCTATTATTCTTTTAAATTCAGTATCAACACCTTTTTTTATAGGTGGAAGACCTAATTTTTTACGCATCCTCTCCTGAGGGGCACCGAATTTTAAAGTTTTAAAGAAAAGTTCTTCTGCCTTCTTAACCGTAGGCGGACCAACATCATTTTTTATTGCAAGATTTTTAAGTGTCGTAAGGACGGTCTCCCAGCTATAACTTTGAGGACATAACTCAGAGCATGTATGGCATTCCAAGCATTCCCACACAATCTTTGAAGACATCGCCCTTTCGACGTCATTATCTAAAACCATTTTTATGACCAAAGGAGGATTGTAGGATTCAAAGGATAAACTCATCGGACAATCATTCTTGCATGCGCAACAATTATAACATCTGACTAAAGAATCTCTATCCAAAACAACAGAATAATCAGCTATAGCCTTAATACCTTTAAACTTCTTTATAAACTTCCCTGCTTTTATTTTATGCTGAGATATGAGTTCTTCCGCACCGTCTATGCCGAAAGCCAAACACATGAGCTCTTCCAGCGTAATAACCGGGATTTGACGATCAAGCCTTTTTTTTAAGAGCATAAATTGATTTGTATCGAACTGCGTAAAACATGAAGGGCAAACCGTAGATATTGCATCAGCATCACTCTCTTTAATAGAATTCAACTTTATCTCGGTCATGACCAATGCCTTATCATGTTCGTCAACTCTATCCAATGCCTGCCCGCAACACATCATTTTATCTTTATAATTTACTACGGTGGCACCGAGTGCTTTTAAAACATTGTCATATTTGCGCGGCTCAAAAGGAGAATCAAAATTTATTGCATGAGAAGGTCTAACTAAATGACATCCGTAGTGTATTGCGATATTTAAATTCTTAAGGGGATATTTAACGTTTGCCTTGATTTTGTCGAGTCCGATATCATCATGAAGAAATTCTATAAAATGATATATTGAAGATTTGCCGGAAAAATTTAGACCAACCCTCTCTAAAGTTTGATTCAGCCTTTTTTGATACACAGGATTGGAAATAACCTTTGCCTTTATTTGTTTCAGATTAGAATAGCAACCTGTACATACCGACATTATATCGGTATTTTCATTTTCAGCAAGCGCAATATTTCTGATTCCGGTTAAATAGAAAAGTGTTTCGTCTATATTCTTCACCAACGATTTTTCAGGACAGCAAGTGAATGAATCGATATCCCTATATTTTACCTTTAATTTGTCAAGCACCAATCTCGTTGCTTTTTCCATAAAAGGAAACTTGGCTTGTATAGTGCAACCCCAAAAAAAAGCATATTGTTTATTCATATTTATATTTTTTTATTGTATATTATATATATAACAGAAAACTATCCTTCATAGTATAAAATATATTTAAAAAAAATTCAATTTTAAAGTGTGCTTTATTTTACATCATGAATATTTCAAAACAAATTCCGCCGATAGATTCATTAATAGATTTAGATTATGATAAATCGTTCTCTTCTTCTCATATACCGGTTGCAATAAAAGGGGTGAGAGGCGAAGTAATTTATATGAACGAATATGCAAAAATACTTTCTAAAAATTCTAATAATTCGATATTTGTTTCATATAATGAAGAATCATCCGATGATGTAATCAAAATAAACGAACTTGGATTTATATCCGTAGATAAAAAAATAGAATTAAGAACAGAAAACGGCACTATAGAAGAAAGATTTTTTCATATAGAAAGCATAACCCTTTTAAATAAATTCGGACTTTTCTACGGAACCTTATTCATCTTTCAAGATTTGACTTCCTTGGTTAATTTTATCATAAACAACAAATTCAATTCAAACAATAGGGTTTACGATGAAATAACGGGGATGTTTTTAAAAAACCAGTTTACGGACATATTTTCAAGAGAGACCGAGAGGGCTACGAGGTACGGTTCTACGCTGACCGTCTCTGTATTTTACTTTGAAAATCTACTTTTTTTCGGACAAACGTTTGGGGATGAAAAATTAAATCAGGTGCTTAAATTTATAGGTATTTATTTTAAGCAAAAGTTTAGAAAAACCGATATTTTTTTTAGAATGGATTTTAATAATTTTATGAGTATTTTTCCTCATACATATTATGAGAATGCCTATAATAAATTTAAGAAAATGAAAAGCGACTTTGCAGAACTATTGAGATTCCAAGACAGCATAAAACCGGTTTTAAAATACGGCATTTCGGAGTTAAATTTAAAAAAACATTATAAAAACTATGATTTGTTAATAGAGGAAGCAAAAATAGACCTAAAAAGCAGGAAAAACTAACTATCCAATAAATATACCGGACACACTTTTCAAATATTTATATAAAGAAATTATAGAAAATATTATGCTGATAAAAATAAGAACAAGCCCTATATCTTCAAAATTAAGGTAAAAATTATCATAGTAAACAAGAAGGAAAAATATCCCGAACATTTGAAACGCAGTTTTCCATTTACCTTCTCTTCCCGCCGAAAGAACAACTCCTTCTTCGCTTGCAATGGCCCTTAAACCCATGATAAATACCTCCCTGAATACAATTATGACTACTATCCATGCAGGAATTCTTTTTAATGGTATAAGCATTATAAGAATGGTTATAACAAGAAGTTTATCGGCTAGAGGATCCAAAAAAATACCAAAATTAGTCACTATATTCTTTTTTCTCGCTATATAACCGTCTATAAAATCTGTTAAAACCGCAATTACAAAAAAAATAGAAGCATATATGCCATAAAATTCTTCTTTAAAAAAAAGTAAAAAAAATATTACTGGTATGATTAAAATTCTTGAAATAGTTAAGATGTTAGGGGTATTGTATATTTGTTTTTTATTTTGCACTTTTGCTATATCTCTTATAATAATGCATTACTTCGTCAATATAATTATGAGTCTCATTATACGGAGGTATTCCATTGTATTTAGTTACAGCTTTACTGCCGGCATTATAAGCGGCAAGAGCTAACGGTATATTTCCTCCATACTTTACAATAAGACTTTTTAAATATTCCGTACCTCCGTAAATGTTTTGATATGGATTAAACGGTTTTAATACATTAAATAACTTTTGTGTTTTAGGCATAAGTTGCATAAGACCTTCTGCGCCTTTATCCGAAACTGCATGAATATTAAACCCAGATTCTGCCTTAATAACCGCCTCTATCAAATTTTGACTTACTTTATATTTTTTTGAAGCCTTAAGTATTATTTTATCATACGCAACACTACTATAATTTTTAATATTATTTTTCTTGCGTCTAGTCCGCATATAAAGCTTGTATCCACTTGAGACCGGAATATTCGAAAAATAAATAGTTCCGTTTTCGCCCACGCGCATATAAATATCGGCGGAGACAGTCTTTATGTCGCTTAGGTTTATCGTAAAACCACTAATAAAAACCGCTAATAAAAAAATAAATAAATTTAATCTCATAGTCCTTCACGCAACAAAGCATTAATTGCCGACGCAGCAGAGGAACTTCCGCCGATATTTCCAAAATTACCTATAGAGCTATAAAAACTATCCTCATGTAATATTATTTTTGATTCTGCCGCACCTACAAGACCAACCGGCATGGCTATGATCAAGGAAGGCTTATAGTTTACAGTCTTATAAAGACGCTTGCATAGATCCATCGTTTCTATCAGGGCAGTAGGTGCATTGCCTATCACGATTACATTCGGTAATATTTGCGAAATAGCTGCTCTTATAGAAAGAGCCGACTTTGTCGCATCGCTATCGTCTGTTTTATAATTTGCGCCAATATAACAGTTTAAGTCTAATAGTATATTTTTATTAACATTCTTGCTAATACCGGCTTTTGTCATTTCCGAATCGCATACTATTTTTAAAGGTTCTTTCCTGAAAGCCTTTTCCCTAATGAGTTCAATCCCTTTTTCAGCCGAATCGTTGGTGAAGAAAATAGTTTCTGCATAACGCATATCACTTGTGGCATGGATGACCCTTTTTACAACAGATTTCTCGGCTTTAGAATAAGTCTTGCTAAAATAACGATTATCTTTTAGAAGAGAATCTATTATTGCAATACTCTTTTTATAAATTTCTTCGCCCTTACCTATATTATTGCTTGTTGAATCGTTAAAATTCATTATTTTATTATATCCGATAAATTTTGTATAATTCCATTAAATACATGCAAGTGTTATAATTATCATAGAAAAACACATATACGATAAAATTTATCATATTTTACTGATTAAAACAAGTTTGTAATCGATAACAATGGAAAATAAAAGAAAATATTGGATATTCGACAAATCCCAAAAAGAACTGGAAAAATACTGCATCATAAGCGGATTTAAAAAATACGGGGCTACTCAAGTCATGAAATGGATCTATCGCCGCAAAATATTCGATTTTGCCGAAATGACCGATCTTTCCAAATCTTTACGAAAAAAATTAGCTAATAATTTTTGCGCCGAAACCCCTAAAATAGTAGATACTAAATACGAAGAGGATTCTGATGGATATTCTAAAAAATATTTAATAAAACTTTTAGATGGCGAAACTATCGAATCCGTATTGATAAATTACAGAAATAGAAAAACTCTGTGTGTCTCATCTCAAATAGGATGCAGAATGGGATGTGTCTACTGCGAAACTTCAGGATTAGGATTTATCAGGAATTTAACCTCAGGAGAAATAATATCACAAATTTTGGTTATTGAAAATGATATAGAAAATAAAATTACAAATATTGTTTTTATGGGTATGGGCGAACCGTTAGATAACATAGTCGAAGTAGAAAAATCGCTTGATATTATATCTGACGCTAATTTTATTGCCGTGGCGCCGAGAAAGATAACGATTTCTACCTGCGGTATACTGAGTACATTGCCGAATATAGAAAATCATAAATATAAAATTGCTATATCTTTAAATGCAGCGGATAATATTACAAGAAGTAAAATTATGCCTATAAATAAAAAATTTCCAATTGAAAATATAGTCAGACTGATAAATAACAGGAAACCGTCTATACATAATAAAATAACGATAGAATATGTACTAATAAAGGATATAAACGACCACATAGAAAATACGAAGAAATTAATTAAAATGTTTTCTCCTTCAAAAGTTAAATTTAATTTAATACCGTTAAATAAAGAAAAAAAATCTATTTATTTAAAAGACCTCGAAACATCCGACAGTGACACTATAACAGATTTTAAATCTAAATTATTTAAAGCCGGATTTACAGTAACTATAAGATTCTCCAAGGCTCAATCTGTGAACGGAGGATGCGGACAGCTTAAAGCTGAAAAGATATATTCTCAATAAAACGGCTCTCAAAAAGTTTGCTCCCTGAGAGAGGAAAATTTTTTGAAATATCAATTATATTTCTTAACTCATTATCCCTTTCAAGTGATTCCGATACTATATATTTTTGGCAACCGAGAATGACTGAGTCGTTAATAAAATTTATTTTTTTTCCGTTAAAAGGAAAGATATCGATCAAGTCTATAATATCAGGCTTGATATGACTACCAAACGTTCCGGAAATGTATACGTCAAAATCGTCATTGTTTGAAATCTTAAATTTTTTCATAAGTATTTCCGATGCAGATTTGATAGCCGACTTTGCAAACTGAAACTGTCTTATGTCTTCCTGAAAAAACCTTATATTGTTTTTACCGTCAAAATATAAAACAACCTCGTTTTCATTGTGCCCTCTTTCCACAACGGAAAAACTTTCCGAATCTATTAGCTCTGGCGGCAAAATTCTACCGTTTTTATCTATAATGCCTCCTTTTAAAAGTTCATATATTAGACTCATTATTCCGCTTCCGCAGATTCCGATAGGAATAGAATCTTCTATAGTTTTAACTTTAAAAATACTGCCTTTAAGCGTGACTTCCGAGATTGCACCGCTCTTTGCTGTAACTCCAAACTTTATATTCCCACCCTCGAAAGTCGGTCCTGCAGGAGCCGAGGTAGTATATATTCTATTTTTATAACCTATAACTATTTCTACGTTGGTCCCGAAGTCTGCAAAAAAAACCGGTTTATCTCTTTTTAACATATCCAAATAATAGATTGATGCAACGGTATCCCCTCCAACAAAGCCATCTAAAACTGGAAAGATAAATAATTTCCTATTTTTCAGATAAAAATCTTTAAAATAATTAGTATTATTATAAAAAGAAACATCAGACTGCGATCTATATGGAGGCTTTGATAGAGAAAGTAGTGGATAACCGCATAACGCCATCTCCATAACAGTATTGCCTGCTATGATTATCTCCTTTATATCGTCGTAATCAAATCCTATCTCATTTTTATTTTCATCTATCAAGGCGTTTATCGTTGATATGGCTTTTTGCTGCAGTTTTCTAACGGAATTTTCATCTAAACCATTCTGGATTCGTTTTATCGAATCTAATCCAAATTCGGGATATTGAAAATTAAGGACGGTTTTGATAGGATAAGAGTGACCTCTTTCATCAATTATAAACGCTGCCACAGTTGTCGTGCCGAGATCAACCCCTATCGAATAATTCATAAAGTTATAGCTTGTATGATTTACAGTTTATCATAAAAAATTTATATAAATACTATTATCCGTATTTTTATCTAAAATTCTTCCTATTTCGTAAAGCGGCTCATTTTCATCGCTAAATAAGTTTTTCAAATCATTCATCTTGACCTCCGGTACAGCAAATATTAATCCGCCGGATGTTTCGGCCCCAAAAGCGAGCTGTAATAATATTTTATCAAATTCGCCCGTAACTGACACATATTTGCTAAAATATTCTCTATTACGTTTAGTTCCAGCGGGGTTAATGCCTTTATTTATTAGTTCCATCGTTCCGCTTATAACCGGAAGGGACGGCAAGTTTATTTCACAACATGTGTCACTTGCAATCATCATTTCGCTTAAATGACCCGCAAGCCCAAATCCCGTAATATCGGTCATAGCATTTGGAAATTTTGAAGAAACGGCCAATTCTGAAGCATACTTATTAAGTTTAGACATAGAAAGTTCAGCCTCATTCAGGGTATCTTGTTTAAGAAAATCCTTACATATGGCACTTACGACAAATCCCGTCCCTAATTTTTTGGTTAAGTATAAAATATCCCCCGGCTTCGCACCCTGATTAGAATAAATTTTATTTATATCACAAATACCAGTAACGCTTAATCCATATTTTATTTCTTTATCATCTATCGAATGCCCGCCCAAGAGTGCAACGCCCGCTTCCGTCATTTTATGCAATCCACCGAGAAGTATCTTGCTAAAAACTTCTTTTTCTATAACATTTATAGGGAAACAAGCAATATTCAATGCCGTTATAGGTTTTCCTCCCATCGCATAGACATCAGAAAGGGCATTCGCCGCGGCAATTTGTCCAAAAACATAAGGATCATCTACTACCGGAGTAAAAAAATCAACGGTTTGAATAAGACAAGTATCATCACTGATTTTATAAACGCCGGCATCATCCTTATATCCGAATCCGACTATAACATTATCACATTTCGGGACTGGTAATTTACCTATAATCTTTGAAAGGTCCTCCGGACCTATTTTGCATCCTCAGCCATGCGCACTTGTTAAACTGGTAAGCTTATATTTTTTAGACGTCATATAACTATTTTATTTTGGACTTGTATTTTTAGATTAAGGAATCTTACTGCCGACAATAAGATATTTAAGATCCTTATCGGTAAATTTAATGCCCCCGCCGATATAAAGAGACCTGTCGCTATTATTAAAAATATCATCGTATCCAGCATCTAAAAATAAATGTCGATAAAATGAATAAGATATACCCGCATTAACATACTCGTTAATACCGTTATTGTCCGCATTTAATCCAAATGCTCTCACATAAAGCTTGAGGTCCTTTCTCATATCCGGAACATAGTAATCTATTCCTGCCCCACCGGTAGAATATAATAAACCGGCAAGAAAAGTAAAATTATAAAAGTTTTTAGCTATTAAAGCATTAAATTTAACGTTGCTGGAATAAGTATATCGTGTCGTATCAGTGGTTACGCTCGATGGATAAAATTGCCCGGAGGGGGGGCTATTGGTTATTTGTGTGGTTGTTTGAGTCTCACCGTAAGTGTTACCGTAACCCATCGGTACCGATGCTACCCCTAACTCGTAATAGTGTCCCGGAGACGGCTGCAATTTAACGTTTATCTGAGAGATAGACTCCTTACTCTTGATAATATACCGCGAATCCATATTGACTTTAATTTGAAATTGGCTATAACCGCCCATTAATTTATTAATACCTTTCAAAGAACCGTTTAAGTTATCATACACAGAGCTTCTATTTATAAGTTTCCCTATGGTACCCTGACCGTTATTTACCTTGGAAGAAATATCGTATAACTGATTTAAGGTAAGCCTTAATTTTTTAGTACCGGCATTAATATTATTCAAACTGCTGTTTATATTATTTTTATTTTTAGCTACTATGTAATTCAAATTTTCCGAAAGACCTTTTATATTCTTAGTAATATCCGGAATCTCTTTTTTTAGATTATGAGATATCAAGTTAAAATTATGTATGGTTCTTGTTATAGCAGCATTGTTCCGTATTGTTAATCTGTTAATATGTTTTGAAATAGAAGCAAAATTAGACATAATAATATTAACATTTCGCTGATTCAGGTAAACAAGCCTATTCAAATTCCTTGAAAGTATAGCGATATTATAAAGTATAGTTTTTATATTCTTCTCCCCAGCCTTTGTTCCTATAGAATTTTTTAGCGACATAGTGACCTTCTCTAAATTATTTGCCGTTTTGGCAAATTTCATTATAAGTGTAGATATGTTCTGTGGGGTCATTTCGCTTCTAATAACTTCACTATCTAAATGTTTCTGCGGATGATACCCTATTTTACTGCTTGCGGGTGAAATAGAAATATAGCTCTCCCCCAGTAAATTCATTGACTTGATAGATGCAACGTATACGGGATAAACCTTATATTTAGAAAGTATCGTCATGTAGACCCTTGCCAAATTGTTTTCTAACTTGATATTTCTAACACTTCCGATTTTTATCCCCGCCATAGTAACAGAAGTTCCCTTGCCTATTCCATCTGCCGATTTAAAATAAGCTGAAATAGTATACGTCTCTGGCTTAAATATACGAATTTTTCCCACTTTAACAGAAAAATAAGCAAGTATAAGTAAAACAACTACCGTGAAAATACCTACTTTGGTTTCTTTATTGATATTCATAGTATAATAGGACCATTCATGCTACCGGATAAAAACTGGCTTACTATAGGATTCTTTGAATCCTTGAACTCTTCTGGCGTTCCGACCTCTATAATTTTTCCATTATAAAGCATCGCTATCTCATCGCCGGTTTTATAAGCCCCTTTTATATCATGACTTATTATTATTCCGGTAAATTTAAATTTGTTATGCATTGATACAACTAAACTATTTATAACATCAGACATAATCGGATCAAGCCCGGTAGTAGGCTCATCAAAAAGCATTATCTCCGGATTAAGTATTAGTGCCCTTGCAACGGCCACTCTCTTCCTCATTCCTCCGGAGATTTCAGAGGGCATTTTCGACTCATGTCCGTTTAAACCCACATCGTTAAGAATAGAATACACTTTATGGAGTATATCTTCCTCCGAAAGATTAAGGTGCTGCCTCAGAGGAAACGCTACATTTTCAAACACGCTAAGGGAATCAAAAAGTGCCCCATCCTGGAAAACCATTCCGAACTTTTTTCTTATTTCGTTAAGTTCCTTTTTTTTTAGAGTATTCATATCTATGCCATCTATTAAAACTCTTCCAGAATCAGGCTTTATTAAACCTATTATATGCTTAAGCATAACGCTCTTCCCGCCACCGCTTCTACCTATGATGACGGTTATTCTTTTTTCTTTGAATCTCATATTAAGATTATCAAGCACCTTTTTGCCATTAAAAGATTTTGATAATTGATACAATGTAATCATTGATAAAAATAATAATTAAAAGAGAATAGAAGTAAATAAATAATCTGCCAAAAGAATACAAATAGAACTCAACACTACAGCCTGAGTAGTAAATTTACCGATACCTTTGGCGCCGCCTGTTGTCTCGAACCCTTTAAACGTACTAATAGTAGCAAGTATAGCTCCAAAAAAAACAGATTTCAAAAGACCGCCGTATATATCGCTGAGATTAATATATTGATATATTTTTTCTATATAGGTAACATGATTAAGTCCGAGAAAATAAGCATAAACGACATAGCCTCCGATTATGCCAATTAAAGAACATAAAACAGCCATTATCGGAAGCATTATTATTGCGGCAAGAATACGCGGAACAGCAAGATAATAATATGGGTCTACCGCCATAACTTCAAGGGCATCTATCTGCTCGGTAACTTTCATCGTGCCTATCTCAGAAGCCATGGAAGAACCACATCTTGCGGTAATCATGAGGGCCGTTAAAACGGGACCAAGCTCCCTCGTCATAGCTAATGTGACTGTAGGACCTATCATGTAGGTAACACCTACAATTTTAGCCGCATAATACGCCTGAAGCGATAAAACCATGCCGGTAAAAAAACCCGTCAACCCGACTACGTAAAACGAATCCATACCGATAAAAATCATTTGTTCTATTAAGTTATTGAAATTTATGCGATATCGAGGTATGGAAAGAAGAGATTCCCCCATATAAATCACAATAGAACCTAAATCATTGATTGTTTTCAGTATAAATTTTCCGATACTTTCAAAAGGGTTAAGTATTGCGTCCATTTTAATTTATCACTACCGGTAAATTTGCCTATAATCTAATAAATATTTATATTATTCTCTACTTATCTAATTCCACATGCCAGTATGCATTATCTACTATGCTCAAGAAGGGCATCCACTCTTTATACATGATATTAGTAAGCGATATATGATAATACGGAGACCACCCTGGTTTTCTGGGCTTTCTTATAAGCTTCATTCCCGCCGCCTCCGGTGTTCTGCCACCCTTATCGCGATTACACGGGATACAACTGCATACCACGTTTTCCCAAGACGAAACGCCGCCGCGCATCCTCGGAATAACATGATCTAAATTTAAATCATTTTTTTTAAATTCCTTACCGCAATATTGGCATTTATTTTTATCTCTTAAAAATATGTTGGCTCTTGAAAATTTAACATATCTTCTCGGTAGCTTATCGTAATTAGTAAGAATTATCACACTTGGCACCCTTATTATCCTATTCACGAGTCCAATTGAATTACATCCATCAATAACGGAAAGACCTGCCCATGAATCAAAACTAAATGTTCTATAATTTTCATCCACGGCTTTGGCGATACCCTGATAAAAAAGAATAAATGCTCTTTTCAGGGAGGTTACGTGTACAGGTAAAAAGGATTTATTTAAAACAAGAACACTTGAAGATATCATAATTATTTACGACAATAAAATAATGATATAAAGCTAAATCCATTTAAATATTAATATTATTATACCAGCAAATGAAAAAATATAAAACTAAAAGTTCCTATATATCAATTATCGACAATCCATACAAAATATCTTTAAAATCTATATCTAATACGGTTCTCATGTCAAGCAAGAATTCTGCGTTTTTTATTTTTCCGATAATCGGAATATTCAAACCGCGGAAAATTTTGCTAAGATTATCAGCGCTCATCGTTTTATGCGTGATACTTAAAGCATAGGTCTTAAGCCCGTAATCCGGTAGAGCACCTCCGCCTACAATACTCAGATCCTCTAATATCTTAAAATTATATAAATTTTTATTTTTCCATTCAAATTTTTTAAGTTTATTTAAAAATTTCTTTGCCTTTTTCTTAATATCCTGTTCGGACTGAGCGATAAGGGAAAGCGTAGGTATCTTTTTGACCGCATTTTCCATATCTAAATACTCGAAGAGAGTCGCTTCTAATGAAGCTATGGTCATCTTATCTATCCTAAAAGCCCTATTTAAAGGGTTTGTCGCAAGCATGTCAATATATTTCTTCTTCCCGGCTATTATTCCGGCTTGGGGTCCGCCCAGCAATTTATCTCCGCTAAAAGTAACAACATCCATTCCTGCGTTTACAACCTCCTGAGCAGTGGGTTCGCAAGGAAGACCAAAGCGACTTAAATTTATAAAACTGCCGGAACCTAGATCCTCCATAACTGGTATCCTATATTTTTTTCCGATAGAAACAATATCCTTACTCGATAATTCATGTACAAAACCGATCATTCTAAAATTGCTTTGATGCACTTTCAGTAACAAAGCGGTATTTTCATTTATATTAGATTCATAATCTTCCGGCCTGGTCTTGTTAGTTGCTCCTACTTCGACTAAAACAGCTCCGGATGCTCTCATTATATCCGGTATCCTAAAAGAACCTCCTATTTCTACAAGTTCTCCTCTTGAAACTATGACCTCTTTCTTTCGCCCGGAACAGAATGACGATAATGCCATAAATACGGCAGCCGCATTATTATTTACGACTATAGCTTTCTCACATTTTATGATTTTTTTCAAAAGATACTCTATATGGGAATACCTTTTCCCTCTTTCGCCTTCGGCCAAATTAAATTCTAAGTTAGAATACGACGATGAAATTTTACTGATGTTATCAACCGCGCCCTTAGACAGTATTGAACGACCTAAATTTGTATGGACAACAACGCCGGTTCCGTTAATGACTCTTTTAAGACTGAAAGAAAAATCACTTAGATCTTCTTTAAGTTTTGCCGTAAAAAATTCGACGGTAATATAATAATCGTACGGTATCCCGGATTCATCATTCGAATCGATAGTGTTAAGAATTTCATTTTTTTTTAGTTTAATTAAGTCGCCTAACCTTTCTTTTATAAACTCATACGAAAACGATTCCGTAAGTCGAACGACCTCAGGATTTTTAAGTATAGTCTGCATACTTGGAAACTGCCTGAGTATATTATTTTTATTATTTCGCATCTTTAAATTATTTATTTAATTAATCAAATTGTCTCAAAAGATCTTAATCTTTTACCAGTATGAAAAGACAAAAAATCCCTTAAAAATATCGAACACTCTACTAAAATTTCCTCTTTTACCGCCAACTTATTTATTATTGATAAGTTTGACTCAGCCATTAAATTCGATAAATTTACAAAATTAACCGGTAACTTTTTAACTTCCAAGTATTTAAATTCATTACTTTTATCTTTAATACACGAATTGCAGACAACTCCGCCTTTATTTAAACTAAAACCGAAACTATTGCTAAGATTTTTTTCCGAACAAATAATGCAGTTATAAAAATTTGGAAATATGCCCATATATCGCAACAGGTTTGAAAGAAAAAAAATGTCGTATTTAATTAGTATGGCATTTATGGAAATATGCCCATATCCTGTAAATTTACCTTCATTATTTATATCTTCGATATTTAAATTATTAAGGCTCTTAAAAATATTCTTTATCAAATAAAAAATATTTTTATTATCATCTCTTTCCTGACATAAAATCCTTGGAATTTCAATAAGTTTAGTTAAAAATAAATAGATATTTATATTTTTTCTCAAATTCTTATAGTCTTCCACTAAGTCTACTTCATACAAAATATCCAAAGTCATTCCCGGCTTTTCATAAAATTTTATCTTGGTTAGCATTGCGGGTTCTAACTTACCAAGAAACCTTTTTCTGCTCTTTCTCGCATTATTGGCAAAACAGGTGATCTTTCCATAATCCTCGGTAATATAACTTAAAAGCATATCCGCTTCGTTTATTTTTTTTGCATATACGACAAACGCATTTGAAGAAAGCAATTTCATAAAAGAATAAAACCTTTATTTACCTGAGTTAAATATTATAAAGATTCCTATTATTATAACAAAAACACCGACCCATCTCTTTAAGTTTACCTTCTCGTTCAAAAATATTTTAGATAAAAGAACTACTATGATGTAACCGCTCGATAACATCGGATAGGCAATCGAAAGCGGAAGCATAGATAAAGCAAACAGATAAAAAATGGTTGCAAAAAGAAGCATTACGAGTGCACTAAATATAAAAGGATTAAAAAATACAAAAATAGACTTAACGCCTATTTTTAAATGTTCCTTTTTTATTCGGCCGGAACCAACTTTTTGTAAAATTTGACCTATCGAGTTAAATATGACGGCTAAACCCATAAATACGTAAGAAATCATATCCATGATAATATCCCTATGCAATACGACAATACTAAATAAATTATATTCAGTCTGTTAAATATGTAATATGTAGTCGTATTTTTATATTACATTATGTGCTTTTTGATTCTTGAAAGCTCTGTATAAGTAGATAAAATAAAAACTTTTTTATTGGAAGAGCCTTGCGACCTCCCTATTTTAATGATTTTTTTTAATGATTTCTTCAAATTATGCTCTATTGAAATAAGGCTCTTGTCTACGCCTGCCGTTTTTAACCTTATTGCCATATCAAACGGGCGAAGCCCTGTAATAACAATCTTTCCTATGTCTTTGATATATTTTTCAAACTCTACATCCCAAATCCATGAAACATCTCTTCCATCAGCATCCCTATCGGAAAATGCAAATAAAATATCTATAAAAGGCAAATCTTTATTGTACACGTCTGTTATTTTCTCCAAAACCCTGCTTAGTCCGGTAGGATTTTTAACGAGGTCAACGTTTATCTCTAAATCTCCTATATATTTCTTAAACGACCTGCCAAATTTTGTCTGAAAATTTTCAAATGAAGGTATTATGATATCATTTTTAATTTTATAATTCTTTAAAACCGAATAAGCAGCCAAATAATTTGCCATGTTGTAATCGCCGGACAATGTAGGTTTAAAATCAGAATCAGGTGCCCCATCCGTTTTTCTGTCATATTCAGCACCAATTTTATTCGATTTTATTATTATTTTTTCCCCCTTATATCCCGAAATATATATATCCGGTTCTATACTTGTAAAACCGCAGTTTTCACATTTAAACTTCAGTAAAAATACATTTTGATTAAAATCATTTCCGCTAAAAAGAATCTTTTTACAATAGGGACAAGTTAAAGCATCCGATGAGACAGCTCTCTCCGGACATTGTTTCTCTTTAAAAAATTCCCTTTTAAAGCCGTAATATATTTTGGGATTATTGATGCCGTAACCGGTCGACATCGCAAGCGGCTCAAAGGAAGGTAAAATAAGTATCGTATTGCCGGATAGGTTTTTTATGGCCCTTTTTATCTCAAAAACCGTTGTATTGATTTCCCCGTATCTATCCAATTGGTCTCTATAAAAATTTGTAATGACTACGACGTTAGGTATTAGTTTTGACGATAGATAAGGGAAAACCTTTTCATCTGCCTCAATAACGATAAAATCGGCATTAAATTGAAAATCCAATCCTAATAACCTATTTATCGTCGATAATCCGTATGAGCCAATAATAGCTCCGAACACACCGTTAGACATGTTGGCTCCATTTGAATTGGCGCATACATTTTTACCCGCTGCCCTTAAGGTATCCGTAATAAGATTTGCCGTGGTTGTTTTTCCATTGGTTCCGGTCACAAAAATAACGGGAATGTCGTAAGAATGGATATATGAAGCAAAGTTGTCAAAGATATCTTTATCTATCTTTTTTAGAATATGAACGGGCAGAACATCCCCTTCCCTATTAAAAACATTGTTCAATATGTATTTTAAAAAAAAATATAATATAATTTCCGCTTTAATTTTTAATCTTAAAATCATAATAAATTAAATGAGTTATGATGTTTTCCTTTAAATATCAATAGGTTAATATTGATTAAAAATTAATCATTTTGATTAACTACCTAATTTTTTTATAAAAAATTTTTACATTAACAAGACTTTTACAAGAGAAATTCACAACGATTGTGAAATTGTCATAGAAACGTAACAAAAACGCAATGCAATTGTAACATTTCTCTATGAAACGGCAATAAATTGTCTTATCTTTTCAACAGCTTCCATTGCATTTTTGGCATAAATATCGGCATTTATAGATCTCGCATAATCTTCCGTTACAACAGCTCCGCCGACCATTGAAAATACTCTTAGGTCATGTTTCTTTAATTCAATTATAACGCGTTCCATCTCTATAACCGTGGTAGTCATTAAAGCTGAAAGTCCTACAAAATCCACTTTATTTTTTACGGCCTCATCAATTATTCTTTCGGTTTTCACATTCCTGCCTAGGTCTATAACTTGATAGCCGTTATTCTCCAAAAGCATAGTCACTATATTTTTCCCTATATCATGCACATCTCCTTCTACCGTAGCCATTAGTATCTTTGGTCCCGCAAGAGCATCGGTTTTAGGCAGTTCGCGTTTAATTCTATTAAATGCCTTTTTCATAGCCTCGGCGCTTTCCATAACCTGTGGAAGAAAATATATATTTTTATCAAAAAGCTTACCGACTTCTTCCAACGCGGGGATTAAATATTTACTTCCTATATTTAACGGCAATTCCCCGTCTGCTAAAAGTTTTTCCGCATATTGTTCTACATACTCATTTTCACCGTGAACTACAGCATCGTATAAGAGTTCACCAACAGATTTATCGGAGGCGGAATCAAGCCCTTTTTCTTTATTTTTATTTTCGGCATAGTCCTTGGCTTCATTAGAATATCTGTTTATGTAATTCTTGCAAAGATAATCCTTCCCCAAAAGTGCACTCATTGCATAAAGATTTGCCATCAAATAATCGTCCTCGGGATTTATTATAGATACGCTTAGCCCCTCTTTCAGACACAAAGATAGGAAAGATGAATTAATATACGACCTTTTTGGAAGACCAAATGATACGTTGCTAACTCCTAAAACGGTTGGAAGATTTAAAGATGTTTTATTTTTAGCAAGTGCCTCGATGGTTATTAAGGATTTTTCCTGTCCTGCACTTATAGGTAGCGTAAGAAAATCAATCATTATGTCATAAGGTTTTACGCCAAAATCCACAAGCTTTTGATATACCCTGTAAGCTGTTTTAAGCCTTTTTTCCGCGGTCTCCGGAATACCTTCGTCATCTAAAGCCAAAATTAATACACCCGCTCCATATTTTTTAATAAGAGGCATAACCTTCATAAGTTTTTTCTCTTCACCGCTTATAGAGTTTACGAGCGGCTTGCCTGAATACAACATAAGGGCCTCTTCCAGAACGGATGGATCGGAAGAATCAATAGAAACGGGTATATGAGCAACGCTTGTTATTGCAACTATTCCCTTTTTCATAGAATTTATTTCATCGGTACCCGGGACCCCTACGTTTATATCTAATACGTTAGCACCAGCCTCAACCTGTCTTAATGCAGCTTTTCTTATATAATTAGTTTTTCCGTTCTTAAGTTCCTCTATAAATGCTTTTTTGCCAGTAGGATTGATTCTTTCGCCTATAATAACGGGAGGATGATTATAACCGCATGGCACGAAATCCGTTCTTGACGTTAAAAATAGCCCGTTCTCCCTCTTTATGCCCTTCTCCGGCAAACCGTTTTTATTTATCTTATCTATTTCGCTTCTAAGCGCTTTTATGAAAGATTTGTCACTCCCGCAACATGCGGAAATTACCCTTACCCCTATTAACGCAAGCTCGGAAACCGACGAAACGAAATCTTCCGGCTTTCCGGGAAAGACGGTGTTCCCTCCTACTAATTTCGGTATCCCCGCATTCGGCTTAGAAATCAGCGGTACCTCCGTCACCGAAGCCATTTTCTTCAAAACTTCATAAATTCCTGCAGGACCTACGGAACAGTTCGCCCCTATTACGTCCGCCCCGAGGCTATCTGCCGTTATAGCAAAAACTTCCGGCGTAGTTCCGAGGATAGTTCTGAAAGTATCATCAAACGTCATCATCGCGATAATCGGCTTATCGCATAATTCTTTAACCGCAATAACAGCACTCCTTATCTCCTGCAAGTCTATCATAGTCTCGAGTTGAAAAATATCGGCACCGGCGTCTATCCCTGCTCTTATTTGTTCTTTGTATATCTCTATACTTTCCTTGAAGGTCATGTCTCCTACCGGATAAATAAATTTTCCAGTAGGTCCTATAGACATAGCAACAAGTACGGCACCTCCGGAAATTTCCTTAACAGACTTAACAGCATTAAAATTTACCTCATATAATTTGTCGGCAAGACCATATTCGGCTAATTTTATTTTATTGGCTCCAAACGTATTAGCGACTATTATTTCACTACCCGCATTAACATAATCCCTATGTATATCCTTTATATATCTTATTTTTTCGGAAATATTAAAACTTTCAGGAAGCAGACCTTTAGGAATGAGATTCTTGAGCTGAAGCATCGTCCCCATAGCACCGTCGGAAAGTATCAGTCTATTTTTCAATTCGGTTCTAAAATCGTTTATCATTATATTTGCACCTCCTGCAAGCTGACATCTTCTACAACGTGTATGTCCTCTATCCGTATATCTATGCCCAAAAACTTTTCGCCCAGATCCTTAAGTCGTCTCGTCCCATCGCTGACAAAGAATGATTCGCTTCCCATCTCTTTCCTATCTTTTAACATCCCATTTTCTCCCAAATAGCATTTAACTACCTTTGCAGTTTCTATACCGGAATCAATTATCTCTACGTTCATTCCCATTGCCTCTGATATAAAATTTTTAAGGATAGGATAATGCGTGCAGCCCAAAACTATACATGAAGGCTTTTTACTAACTATCGGATTTAAATAATAGCTTATTATGTTTCTTATTATTTCTTCATTGGAAAAATCTTCTTCGACTAAAGGGACAAAAAGGGGGCAGGCTTGTTCTATAATTTTAAATGTATGATTGATATATCCCTTATCTCCGTTTAAATGCTCTATTTCTCGATTTATAGCATTTGAATACGCCTTACTTTTAATCGTAGCCGATGTTCCTATTACAGCGATATTCTTTCCCGAAAATACCCGAACGGCTTTCTTGGCTCCCGGCCCTATAACGCCGAACACTGGAACAATCGCCCTCTCCCGTAAACTGTCTAATGCCAAACTTGACGAGGTATTACAAGCAACTATTACTATCTTGACTCTCTTGTTAATCAAAAATTCAAAAATTTCATTAGAATACCTCATAATGGTATTTTTTGATTTATTTCCATACGGAACCCTTGCAGTATCACCGAAATAAATCAAGTCTTCATATGGCAAAATTTTCCTTATTTCTTTAAAAACAGTTAAGCCTCCAAGACCTGAATCGAATATTCCTATAGGGAAATTATTAAATTTCATTATTTTTATAGAACTACCTGAATAATTATGATAAAATAATCACAGTAGATTTGTTAAATCTATTAGGTTATTATAAAGTAAAAATCATAAAAATAAAAATAAAAACGAGATGACGACAGAAAATAAATATATTAATAAAAGATTTGACGTTCTATCTGAAAAAAATATAGATATAGACGCTTTAGAAATTATTGATTTTCAATATCCGGAAAGTGGCACACTCGTAACGATAAAAACCAAGGAATTTACTTCTGTTTGCCCGTGGACAGGACTTCCCGACATGGCGGAACTTCTAATCACGTATCTACCCGCAAAAAAATTATTAGAAATGAAGTCTCTAAAATATTACCTGCTATCCTTCAGAAACGTAGGAATACTTCAAGAACATGCCGTAAACAGAATTATTGAAGACCTACGTAAAATACTTAAACCTAAATTTATGGAAATAGAGGCAAGATTTGAATCACGCGGCGGATTGGATACTATAGTCAAAACCAAGTATGAAGTTGGAAAATCTAAAAATATTTTATAAAAATCTTTTTAGATCGGCTATGTCTTTTCTTGCTCTCATTTCAAAATCATTATCAATTTCTATTCCATTTGCTCTTATAATTTCGTCAAGCGAAACATTATATTTTTTTTTTAGCGCGATATTAATGAGATAATCGCAAAAGATATAATTCTTCGGCAAAAAACTTCCATGCATATATGTACCGAAAAAATTGCCTGTCACTGCCCCTTCCGTTTTATTCTTTCCGTTATTTCCATACCCCTTGAGCACCGTCCCTAACGCTTTCTGTCCCCTTTCCAGGTAAGTTCTTCCCCCATGATTTTCGAATCCGACAAGAACCGTATTCTCCGCTTTAACGGCAATATTTCCAATTAATCTAAGCGTTTTAGATTCAGTATAACCCCTAAATACCGAAATTCCCTTAATCATTTTATTATCTAAGGATTTATAATAATCACACAATAATTGATAACCGCCGCATATTGCCAGCATTATTTTATCATTTTCCAAGGCTTTCATTAATACGCTTTTTTTATATTTTATAAAATCTTCATAAATTAAAGCCTGCTCCGCATCCTGCCCTCCGCCTATGAAGAATATATCCGCCATATCCATGTCTATTCTTTTTTCCGCTTCAAAAGAAACATCAAAAACTCTTAGATTTATCCCATAAACAGAGCACCTATATCTGAAATAGAAGGGGTTTCCCCTGTCTCCGTATATATTCATAATTTCCGGATATAAATCTATCGCGATTAATTCAAAGATTTTTTTCACTATTTTGCCTTACTATAACGTTAAGTTGAATAATTTTAGCCGATTTACAACATTTAACATTAATGCGTAAATATGTTATCATAATTTTTATCTATGTCTTTAATATCTGATTTAATCTCGAATAAGATTGAAGCGAACAAAAAAATCGGTCTTTATAGGGAAATCCCTAAAATAAACCCTGCGAGGCATGACTTTAAACCGCACTCGAATAAAAATATCATATTTAAATCTAAACACTACAAATATAATTTAAATTATAACACCGAATTTATTAATCTTGCAACAAACGATTATCTCGGGCTTTCTTCCGACGAAAGGATAAAAAATGCTATAAAAAAAGCCGTTAATACTTATGGAACATCAACATCGTCATCTTTTTTAATATATGGACATTCCGATATACACGCGAAACTTGAAAAAAAACTTTGCGAATTTAAAGGAAATTATGAAAATTGTATTTTATATCCATCCGGTTATCAGGCTAATATCGGAGTTATAAAGGCACTGTCGGATATATCGCCTTTAAAAACATTCATAGTATTCGACGAACTTTCGCATGCCTCTATTATAGATGGAATCTTAACATCCGGCGCTAAATTTAAGAGCTTTAAACATAATGATTTAAATTATCTGTCAAATATCCTATACAAGCATAGGGATTATGAGATAAAGATAGTAATAACCGAAGGTGTTTTCAGTATGGACGGGGATATATCTGATTTACGAGGTATTTTAAATATAGCTGAAGAATATGATGCAGTCAGCATAGTCGACGATGCACATGCAACCGGAACTATAGGGAATAAGGGCGGCGGCAGCGTCGATTTTCATGCGGTAAAACCCGACATCCTCATAGGTACACTTGGCAAGGCGTTGGCCTCTAGCGGCGCTTTTGTCCTTTCAAAGCGGTTAATAATAGAATATCTTATTAATTTTAGCAGGGCGTTCATATTCTCTACCGGCATGCCTCCTACATCGGCAGCAGCAAGTGTAGAAGCGATAGATATCATAAAAAAAAATCCAGAAATAATTAAAACCCTGCAAGATAATTCCAGATTTGCGCGTAATTATCTAAGGCAGTGCGGATTAAACATACTGAATTCTTCGACTCATATAATACCTGTGCTAATAGGAGACGAAAACAAGGCTATCTTAATCGAAAAAGAGCTATTGGAAGCGGGGATATATCTTAAGGCGATAAGATACCCTGCAGTTCCAAAAAAGAAAGCAAGATTGAGGCTTGGAATAAACACAAGTATAAATATTACCGATCTTGAAAATGCCTTAAAAATTTTAGTAAATACATATGATAAACAAACATAGAGTTAAAACAAATTTTTCTAATGCTAAAGATTATGATAATTTTACATCGTATCACAATCTTACTCTTAAAATGATATCTCAAACGATAAGAAGTTTTTTTGATACCCAAAAATATATGAAGAACATATTGGATATAGGCTGCGGAACGGCACAGGGATATTTCGCTCTTGAACGTGTCATGTCGAACGACTGTTTTAATTATTTTGGGCTGGATTTCGCTACGGGGTTATTGAATGAGGCAAAAAGAAAGTTTAATAGTAAGAATGATACAAACAACGCATACTTGATCTGCGGCGATGCAGAGTCTTTGCCTTTAAAATGCAAAAAGTTCGATGTAATATTTTCCAATATGGCGTTGCACTGGCTGAACCAGCACAATATAGAAGACTTCTTAAATCAATGCAAGGCATCCCTAAGAGACGACGGCATTATTATTTTATCTTTTTTAATATCTGGAACATTGAGAGAATTAGCAGAATGCCTTAAAAATACGGCAAACAATTCCATAAAACTTCATGTGTTTCCGGAATTGAAATTTATTAACGAAAAAATTAATGGGACGGAATTAAAAATAGAATATTCTAAAACATTCGAATATGTCGAAACTGCAGAATCCCCGATACGACTATTAAAAAGAATGAGCATGCTCGGCGCAAAAAACACTGTTAATAAAAAAACACCCGACACGCGATCATTAAGACGGATGCTTCTACATTACGATAAGCATTATCGTTATAATAACGGGAAGGCATACTGTACATATAAAATTGCATACATAGTACTTAAAAAAAATACGAAAACCCTGAATAAAGAACAAGACTAACCACTATCCAGGGTTAAATTTAAAACCGTAAATTTCAATTTGACTACACTACATCTTGTCTCTTCTATTTATTTAACCAAAACAAAATGATCTCTTCTGTTTCTTGCATAACACACCCTGCCATGCGTTCCGCATAATGGTTTTTCTTTTCCGTAGCTAATTGTTTTGAGTCTGACATTCGCAACGCCTAAATCCTCAAGATATGCCTTTGCTGCATTCGCTCTTCTCCACCCGAGCGCAAGATTGTAAGCCTCAGAACCCCTTCTGTCGCAATTTCCTTGAATCTGAATAATTACATTGGGGTTATACCGAAGATAAACTGCATCTTTTTTAAGAACAATCTTATCTAACGGCGTAAGAATAGACTTGTTGAAAGCAAAATGGATATTGTTAAGGTTATCCTGGATGTCATAATTCGCAAGCCACGGATATTCCTTTACATAGGAAGGTACCTGCTTTGAAACCTTAGGCATGGGTTTCACGGCTTGCTTCATGACTACTACCGGTTTTTTTACGGGCGGCAAGGCACTCGAAGTTTTTTTGACAATAGTGGGGGCACAACCGGAAAGAACTGCAGAAATGCCAAAAACCACACCGAGAATAGACAGCCCGATCTTCGCTTTTTTGTTCATCGTAAACTCTCTCCTTAATTAAATTAATTTAATTAAACTTTTAAAATAGTATCATAAGGTCTACTTCATTGTTAGTTAATATATATATCATTATTAAAAAAAAAATCAATATATTTTTTCATGAGGTCAGTCAAATTTGAAAATTAGATAATCATATGATATAGTTTAAAAAAGGATAGTTTTATGCAAATAAGATTTTGACCTATAAAAACACATAAAGATAGAATAGACCCGATCAAGATTATGGGTTTATACAATATGGATTCCTATAATAATAAAAAACACATAAATAACTATTTTTACGCACAATGGCATTTTATAGATTCTTGCAACCTGCGATGCATCCACTGCTATCAGGATGACTATGCCTATAAAAATATAGATTTTAACATCCTTAACTCTATATTTTTCAAATTAGATGCCGCTATGTCTAAATGGAAAATGAAATGTTTTATTTCGCTTTCAGGCGGAGAACCATTTTTGAAACCGGAGGGTCTTTTTTATCTCATAGACATGATAGAACAATCAGATAATTTTAAAAACATCGCTATACTTACGAACGGCACATTAATCGATGACGATACGATTATTAAACTAAAAAAACACAAAAAGATATCTGAGATCCAGGTGTCATTAGACGGTCACAATGAAGAAACACATGATAAAATAAGGGGTGCCGGAACATTTTTGAAAGCGATTAAATCTATCAAAAGGCTAAAAAATGCAGGGATAAAAACATCAATTATGTTTACGCTACATGATAAAAATAAAGATTCTGCCGCAAATATGCCGAAACTTGCCGCTTCATTAAATATAGATATGCTGACGGTAGAACGAATGACAACCATGACAAAAACTGAAGAGCAAGATTTTTTTATTGAGGCATCGGAATTAAAAGCAATTTATTCAAATGTATATAATGAAGCAAAGAAAGAGTTTTCCGATAAAGACACTAAACTTTCTACTTCAAGACCCTTATGGAATTTAATAGACGAAAACTTAGGCGGTTATTGTCCTGTTGGGCTCTCTTCAATATGTATATTACACGACGGAACCTTACTTCCCTGCCGCAGACTCTACTTGCCAATCGGCAACATTCTGACTGACGGTCTCTTTAAAGTTTGGTATAATTCCGATATTTTATGGCAAATGAGAAAGAAAAACGATAAAAATGAATGCTTCGCTTGTTCTCACAGTGAAAGATGCGGCGGATGTAAAGCTATAAGCTATTATCACAATAATCAAGATTTAAGTTCTAAAGATCCGCAATGCTGGATATAATATTACGCAACTGTTTGATACGTAAGCCGTAACCGAAATCGTAAACAAGGAGAATATATAATGCTGATGCTTTCAAATACGGTAAGTATAAAACATGAAGAAGAAAATTACATGCTTTTCGATAATTCTAATGGAAATATTTATAAGATAAATGAGGTATCACATAAAATATTATTGTTATGTGACGGAGAAAACTCAAATGAAGATATCATCCTAAGTTTAACAAATGAATTTGACGTTGCAAGGGCGGATGTAAAAAAAGATTTTAACGACCTAATAAAAATACTCTTGAATAAACAATATATTTATGATAACGATAATTAAAAAGGAGGTGAAATCTATGAAAAAAATTTACAAGACACCGTCAATTCAAGAAATTTCGGCAGAAGAATTTTACAATATGTTAACAAATGACAATAATGCAAAAGGTTCTTGCTATTCTTGTAAGGGTTGCAAGTAGACACAGTTAAATACTATCACATATTATCCATAGCCCTTCTTTCGTATATCTTGATGGAAAAGGGGTTATGGATTTTATTGAAATTATTTATATTTTCTGATATAAATATACATATATGGAATACAAAGATTATTACAAGATACTTGGCGTAGATAAAAATGCTTCCGGAGATACAATAAAGAAGTCATATAGAAAACTGGCAAGAAAGTATCACCCCGACGTTAATCCTAACAATAAAACAGCAGAATCCAAATTTAAAGAGCTACAGGAAGCGTACGACGTCCTTAAGGATAAAAAGAAACGCAGAGAATACGATGAATTAGGAACCAACTATTCTAACTTTAAAAATTCCGGGGCAGGAGGAAGTCGTTCGCAGGGTGGATATTACCAAGGCTATTCCGGTGGGGGCGCGAACTTTAACTTTGAAGATATATTTTCGGATCTTTTTAACAGGTCGGAAAAAAAACAGGGACAAATGAAAGGAAACGACCTGATCGCTTCTATTAAGATATCTGTCATTGAAAGCGTTAAAGGAACCGAAAGAATCATAGATATAAATGGAGAAAGGATAAAAATAAAAATACCGTCCGGTATTTCCGATGGCGGAAAAATAAAAGTTTCGGGAAAAGGTTCTCCCGGCATAAACGGCGGCGCTAACGGCAATTTATATATAACCATAACTATCTTAGGCGATAACATATTGGAAAGAAAAGGTAATGATATTTATATAAATAAAAAAATAAAATTAACCGAAGCCATTCTTGGGGCAAAAGTAGAAGTTTCCGCAATAGAGGGAAAGTTTATGCTTAAAATCCCCCCCGGAACTCAAAACGGAACTAAATTCCGTATCTCTAAGAAGGGTGCAACAGACGTTTCCGGAAAAAGACGGGGTGACTTGATAGTTACGGTACAAGTTGATATTCCTTCTAACGTTTCGGATAAAACTAAAAAAATATTTATGGAACTTTCTAAAGAAGGATTTTAAAAGAGGGGTTTATTGTTTATCATGGATTGTTGTATTAACCTTGCAAGTTTTTGCAATAAAATTAACTTGGATAATGAATCCGTAATGTTTTTCGTTTACGAAGGTGTGATTACCGTAGAACGGCAGGAAAACGAGTTTTATATTGACGATAAAACCGCAGATATACTCAGGTTTATTTCCGAGATTAAAAATGATCTTGGGGTCAATGACGAAGGGGTATCCGTGATAATAGGCTTGAGAAAAAGAATTATAGATTATCAGAATAAAATTAAAATTATGTTTGATATAATCGATAATTCTAAAAGTATTGATGAGCTTATTTCTATGCTTAAAAATAACAAAGCTTTCAACGAAACCGAAGACAATGACAACGGCAGTATCTAATGATTTAACAAATATTAAAAATTAAACAAATTAATATAACTATATAATGTCCTCACTGACGGTTCGTATAAAAAATTTAATCGATAACGGAGTAGAACTCCCCGATGATATTCTTTTGTCTATTTATGAACTCTCTGGATCCCCCGTTTTAGAACTTTTTTCTTTAGCCCTCGAACTTAAAGAAAAATATACTGGAAAAAGGGTCAATTTTTGTTCCATTGTTAGTGCAAAAACCGGAATATGTTCCGAAGATTGTGCATTTTGTGGTCAATCAATAATTGCCGGTAAAGAGGAGAAGAAAACAAAAATAAATAGACTTCTATCGGTTTCAGAAATAGTCAAAGCTGCAAAAATAGCCAAGAATAACGGCGCAAATGAATTTTCTATTGTAACGAGCGGAACTTCCATAAATGACAAAAACGAACTTGAAATAATTGCCGATGCGGTTAAACATATAAAGGAAGAGGTAGGGATCGTCCCTTGTGCATCCCTCGGACTCATGAAGTATGAACATTTATTATTTTTAAAGAACTGCGGCCTTGCAATATTTCATCATAACATTGAGACAAGCAGCAATTATTTTCCTAAAATTTGTTCTACTCACTCTTTTGCCGACAATGTGGAGACCGTTAAATCTGCAAAACGAGCCGGACTCAAGATATGTTCCGGAGTAATAATAGGAATGGGTGAATCTAAACATGATAGGATAAATATGGCTAAGGAAATAAAGGAATTAGATGCAGACAACATTCCGGTAAATTTCCTAAATCCGATAAAAGGTACTCTGCTTGAAAATACCGATGCATTAACACCAATGGAATGCCTTAAGACCCTTGCAATATTTAGGCTTGTCAATCCGAAGAAGAACATCCTCGCACAGGGAGGCAGAGAACACAATCTCCGCCAACTTCAACCCCTCGCCTTAATGGCTGGAGCAAACGGACTACTCCTCGGCAATTATCTGCTTACCTCCGGAAGAAATCCGGAACTTGACATAGAATTAACAAATGATTTAGGATTAGAACATGCCGAATATGCAGAATAAAAAAGCGCTGGGCGTTGACTTCGGTTTAAAGAAGATAGGTCTTTCTTTGAGCGATGATACTCAAACTATTGCGTTTCCATTTAAATATATACATAATGACTCATTAAAAGGAGCCATTTATAAACTGAAAGAGATTATAGACCTTGAAAATATCGGGTTAATAGTTGTCGGGATGCCTATCGGCCTAAAAGGAAAACAAACGAAAATATCCATTAATATCGATAAATTTATTAAAGAATTGAAAAATGCAATCAATGGATTGGGCAACGAAACCGACGATGAAAAAATTACCATAACAATTTATGACGAGAGATTTTCCACTCTTCAGGCGCAAAAAAGCCTCATAAGTCAAAATGTTAAAAGAAAAAAAAGGAAGGAAATAATAGATTCGGTTGCTTCGGCGCTTATTTTACAATCATATCTAGATAGGAACAAGAATTAAATAACTTTATAATTTATTTATATCGTATGATTATAATACTATAACGTTTTTGATTCATATTTATCTTTAACTTAAAAAAATATTAAATGTTATGTAATGTGCTATTTCGATCACATACTTTATAAGCGAACCAAAAAGATAGCATTTATTCTAAAAATTATTATTCCCATAACCGTTGTCGGTTATCTTTTTTTATTCACATTTACCCCGCGATCATATATCCATAAAAAACCTGAACTTATTACCATAAAACAAGGGAATTCTCTAAGAGAGATAACATACAGACTTTATCAGAAAAAACTCATAACCAATCCATATTTATTTTATTTTATCGGCTTTATCAGCGGTTATTCTGAATATATAGAGGCAGGCACGTACTATGTTTCTGTCAACCAGCCCCCTGCCTCTATATATCATGAATTCGTAAACGGCAGGGTTGCCTCGGTTAAAGTAACCGTTCCGCCAGGTTTGAATATCTTCCAAATAGCTGAAATTCTGGCGAAAAATAGAATAACCGGCAAAAAATTATTCTTAAAAGAATGCTTTGATAGAAAACTTCTTTTAAGCATAGGGATAGATAAAAAAGACGTTGAGGGCTTTTTATATCCGAATACGTATATTTTTAAGATTGATTCTAATCCGGCAAAAATCATTAAAGAAATGGTAATGGAGTTTGACATAAAAACTAAAAATTTAAAACTCGGCTATAAAAATCTGATAATAGCGTCTATAATAACTAAAGAAGTAAATGAAAACTCTAAGAAAAATATGCGATTAGTTTCATCCGTAATTCACAATAGGCTTAAAATTAATATGCCCCTTGATATCGACTCAACCTCTATTTATGCCATAAACCTGTTTGCGTACAAAAAATATATAAAAACGAAAAGAAACGGAAACTTTAATCCGGCTTTAAATATGAATAGTGCTTATCTCAAAATAAAATCCCCTTACAATACATACTCAAATTACGGTCTTCCGCCCACGCCTATTGCAAACCCGAATATTTCCGCTATTAAGGCTGCCGCTAATCCTGCTAAGACTCGATATTTATATTATATCTCCACGAAACACGGAAAGACGATATTCGCGAACAACCTTACCGAACAAGTAAAAAATATTAACGAATATCTAAAATAATGATTTAATATTGAAATCTATCCGGCGTTAAAATTTAATTAATTGTTATTTATTTTTAAACATTCTGCTATATTCTTAGTTCTTGATTTTTTTTATTTATAATGATAATATCTCAAATATCTAATATAATATTAAAAAATAAAATTAAAGGAGGGTTGTTAAGATGTATTACAAAAATCATAGCTTTGTTTTTGGACTTTTTCAAGGTCACAATGGCGTCTCTTCGAAATTTTCAAAAATTAGGCTTAAAATTATTGCTCTTCTTTTGTTTTTGTCGTTACCTATTTTTATTTTTTCCGGATGCGCTACGACCGCCGGTTCTACAACGTCTGCCAGCGGTTTGTCTTCAAACGGAGTGACATTGAGCACAAAAATGAGTTCTAGCATATTCTTGCAACCTGTCGCCCCTAATGACAAAATCATATACGTAAGCGCAAGGAACACTTCCACGGCTACCAGACTTAACTTTAAACAGGAACTCATCTCCTATTTAATCAATGAAGGTTATACTATCACTAATGATCCCAGAAAGGCAAACTTTATGCTTATGTCTAACGTTCTTTACATAGGAAAAAAGACAAAATCATACACAATGACAGGCGCTCTCGCAGGGGGGTTTGGCGGTGCATTGATCGGCTCAAGATATAATTCTGCTACCGGAGTTATCGCAGGCGGATTGGTAGGTGGACTAATAGGCGCTGCTATCGGCTCTGCTTTTAGAAGCAAAGCATACATTATGGTAGTCGATATTCAATTAGAACAAAGGCGAAAAGGCTCATATATGACAAACAGGACTTCTACGAGTGAAGGACTGGGGAATTCCACTACAACGTATAATGCTGGAGTAAGGAATTGGGCAATATACAGGGATAGAATAGTTTCTCAGGCAAAAGCGATGAACTTAGTATTCAGCACTGCAGAACCTCTATTAAAAAAGCAGATTGCTCATTCTATTGCAAATCTGATGCCCTAACATCTACGACATAGGTATGATTGAAGTTCTAAATAATATAAGGTAGAAATGAAAGCTAATACGAAAATTGTGCCTGCTATATCACCAGCTATGTTTAAATTTGTTCACTATAAAGCTTTAATTTTTTATATCGGTTTGTTTTTAACTTTCACGGGTTTTGCCGTTATTACTAACATTTTCTCCGCAAATGCCGTAACCTTAAAAATAATGGCAGCCGACGCTCTCCCTAAGCCTATTACCGAAATAGGCAATATTTTCAAAAAAGAACACCCCGGCGTTAAAATAGATTATGATTTTTTAGGTGCCGGCGTTCTTAAGGGTGACATAGAAGAGGGAGCACCCTGTGATATTTTTTTATCCGCAAACAAAAAATTCCAAAGGCAGCTCGAGAGAAAGGGATTTTTAAATTCCTACAAAGTTTTTGCATACGATTATTTAGCCGCAGCCACACCCTACAATAATCCTGCCCGCGTTACGAAATCTAATCTGATACAAAAATTAATGGATGCGAATGTTACCCTTGCTACCTCAAGCCCTCACGCCGATCCTGCCGGAGATTACACATGGGCAATGTTTAGAATAATTAATCAAAGGTTTCCGGGTGCTTTCAAAAAAATTACAAACCATACCAATCATTTGATAGATGCCGCTATGATCATGCCTGTTTTAGAAAGCGGAAATGCCGATTTAGGCATACTCTACGAATCTCAACTTTTTGAACTTAAAAGAAGCGGAGCTAAGATTAATATAATACCCATCCCAAAAAAATATAACACCAAAGCAGAATTTACTGCCTCTATTTTAAATCAGTCAAGATATAAAACCCTTGATAAAAATTTTATGCAACTTCTTTTTTCAAAAAAAGGAAAAAAGATATTGAAATACTGGGGATTTTCTCCAGTAAGATAGCCATCATAAAATTAATCGTAATTATTTAAAAACGAAAAATTATACTTTATATTAAATGCTAAAATGATAAAATTAATAAATGCGTTTTAATAAAAATAAGATATTTAACATAATAGTCTATATTATCTCGTTTTTATTTTTTATTGCGCTGATACTGCTCCTTTCAGGAATATTTTTTCAAACATCCCCCGGTCTTTTTATAAAAGAATTAGAAAACGTTAATCTTTGGAATTCTATCTTTTTAAGTTTTAAAATTTCATTTATAGTTATTTTAATAAACTTAATCATAGGTATTCCGATTGCATATATACTGTCGTTTAATAACAGCAAAATATCTTTTATTCTCGATTCTATCTCGAATCTTCCGCTTACTACGTCACCACTCGTGATTGGTTTTGCCGTCTTGATCACTATGGGACCCCTTAACCCTGTAGGAAAGTTGTTCATAGACAACGGAATAAAATTTGTATTTACACCCCAAGGTATTGTTTTGGTGCAATTAATTATATCGTTTCCTTTTTTTGTAAATATAGTTAAAACATCTTTCGATTCTATAAATAGAAACATAATAGACTTGAGCAAAACACTCGGCGCCGATTCGTTTGATATCCTTTCCAAAATTATACTCCCGCTTTCTTATAACGGCATTATGGCAGGACTTGCTATAAGCTGGTCAAGATCTATGGGTGAGTATGCGGCAACACAAATGATATCCGGTGTCATTCCTAATGTAACCGAAACCGCCCCTATAGAGGTTTTCGTTAAGACAAGCTACGGCAACTACCCTGCCGCCATTGCAATTGCCGGTATTTTGATGCTCGTCTCTATGTTTTCTCTCGGGGTTTTTAAGTACTTTAGCTACAAAATGAAACCGAAATGAAACTATTAGAAATTAAAAACATCTATAAAAATTTTTCCAATAAGAAGGTCCTGAATGGTATAAATTTGGACATAGAAAGTGGCGAAATTTCATCCATTTTCGGGTATTCCGGCGAGGGCAAAAGTACGCTTTTAAAAATAATTTGCGGAATTATTAAACAGGATAGCGGGGATATTGTACTTAATGAAAAAAATATTAATAATCTTGAACCGTATGAAAGGTGTACCGCCCTTGTAATGGACGAACCGCTTTTGTTTCCGCATATGAACGTACTGGAAAATATAGCCTTCGGTTCAAAATTAAGAACTAACAAGAAGAGATATACGACAAACAACAAAAAGGCGTTAAAATCGCCGAAAGAAATAATGGGGCTCCTCGGAATAACTGGTCTCGAAAAACGGTATCCGAATGAAATAAGCATGGGGCAATCTCAAAGGGTTTCTTTGGCGAGGGCGTTAATCGTTAACCCGGAAATAATACTTATGGACGAACCGTTTTCAAACCTAGATATCATTTCTAAAACTAAGGTTAGAAAGCTGATTAAAGAAATAAACTGCGAGCTCAAAATTTCCATACTGCTCGTAACGCATGACATAGAAGACGTTATAAATCTATCAAATAAAATGTTTATTTTAAATAAGGGTGAAATTCGAGATTCAGGACGACCAAAGGATGTTTTGAAAAAACCGTCCTCTATAGAAACGGCTTTTCTTATAGGAACGGAGAACATATTCGACGGTATCATATCAGAAATAGACAAAAAAAATAATATAGTCAAAATTAGACTTAAAAATGAAAAACTGGAAGATATTTATATAGAAGCAGATTATTACGGAACGTTCAAGATAAACGAACGAATTGTATTCGCAATAAGACCGGAGGAAGTGATGATACTGAGGGAAGATCGGGGGGCTTCAAGGTCTGTAAGAGAGAACCACTTTACCGGAAAAATTATTTCATCGGTTTTCACGCTACGCATGATGGAAATACTAATTAAATCTGAGAGCGGTTTAGAATTTAAGGCTCTGATACCGTTTCATGCATACGAAGTGATGCATCTTTTCGAAGGAAAAACCATCAACATTTCATTAAAAAAATCTGCTATACATATTATTGAAAAGAAAAAACGGTAAAAATAAAGGAACCTATTTTTTATTAAATTCTTTTCCATTGACCGTGGCGTTCAGACTGCCGTCGCTTAAGACTATTTTTATATTTTCGTTATCTTCGACGTTTAAAACCGAAGAAACGACTTCATTTTTATCGGTAAAAACTATACCGTATCCCCTTCTCAAAACATTATAGGGGCTTAAATAATTCAATGCCTTGCTTTCGGTTTGAAGCCTATTCCTGCAATTCAATATCGTAAATCCCGCCGCATTTTTAAACCTCTCCGATAAACCTGTAACGTAAACTCTGCTTTCATTGAAGACCATTGAAGGATTCTTCAGCGAAAGCCTTTTATTTAAATGGGAAACATTGACTTTTAACAAATCAATACGCCCGCTCACAACCTTATGTATCCTCTCCGATATATCGTAGACCCGAAGCATTTTATCCTGAATCAATCTTTTTGGAGAAACCCGCTCCCTGTTTTCTATTAAATTAAATAAACTACCCTTTTTAGTAGAAACGATATTAAAAATCCCCTGTTCTATCCTGCCTCTCAATGTTTTTAATTGTTTTATAAGTTCGAATTTTACGGGAACAACCATCTCGGCAGCATTTGAAGGCGTAGAAGCTCGTCTATCTGCGGTAAAATCAGCAATGGTAAAATCGGTTTCATGACCTATCGCACTGATTACGGGAATAGCCGAATTATATATAGCCCTTGCCGTCGTTTCTTCATTGAAAGCCCATAAATCCTCAATGCTTCCCCCACCCCTACCGACTATAATAACATCTATTTTTCTTTGCGTCTTACCATATAGATTCAAAAGCTCAATTGCGGCAACTATTTCGGTAGAGCTGTTCTTGCCCTGAACGCTCGCATTAGCTAATATTATCGATACATTCTCAAATCTTGATTCTATGACCTTGACTATATCATGCAAAACTGCACCATTTTTTGACGTAACTATCCCTATAGTTTCAGGCATAAAAGGAATTTTTCTTTTATGCGAATCATCGAATAATCCCTCTTTCTTAAGCTTGTCTTTTAATCGTTCGAATAATATATAAAGTTCTCCGTATCCGGAAGGTTTTAATTCTGATATTATAAAGCTATATTCCCCCCTAGGTTCGTATAAACCTATTCTTCCATAAGCGGTCACCGATAATCCGTCTTCAATTTCGCATCGTATTTTTCGAATATCGCTTTTAAAAATTATACATTTTAATTTCGCATATTCGTCTTTAAGATCAAAATAATACCCTGAAGAATAATTCGTTTTCAAGCCTGATATCTCACCTTTTACTTTTATGTTATAAAAGCTCCCTTCTATCGTTTCTTTCAAAAGACGAGAGAGTTCCGATACGCTAAAAATCAGATTGTTACTCGTAATATTATTATCCATGCCTTAATATTATCATATTTATATGATACGATAAACTTTTATCGTCACAATTTACTATCTATATCTATCGGTCTTTTATTTTTAATGAAAAAAGCAATAACTGCCCCTGCTATCGTAATATACCCCAAAATCGCAAACAAATCTCCATAAGAGGCAACGGAGGCAAGCATATGTATGATATAATCAAAAAAGCTCAGTGCCGAGTTCGGAAATATCGTTCCCGGTCTAAAGTAGGCCGGTGCCTTATTCACCAAACTACCGTTAATGGACTTCATCATGTTGTGATATGTATAAAAATTGTATTTAATATCTCTCGCATACTGATTTAGGTGATAAATCTGCCTAATAATAAGCTCATTGCCTATAAAAGCTATTCCAAACGAGGCCCCTATTTGAATAGTCACTGGGATTAAACCGGAAACCTCGGGTATCAATTTTTTCTTTACGGAATTTAAAGCGGCGCTCATAACTGGAGCATTCAATAATCCTATACCTACGCCTCTTATTAGCTGGTTTACTATTATATCGTAAGCACTTGTATTTAGGGAGATGTTATCGAACATAAACATAGACGCCGCAACAATCAGTAACCCTACAAACAGTGGATACCTCGGCCCTATTTTATCGGATACCTTACCTGAAAAAGGGGAAACAACCGCCACGGCAACGGCAGTCGGGGCCATTAATATCCCGGCATGCATTGCGTTGTAGTTTAAGACGTTTTCCATAAAAAGAGGCAATAAAAACATTGAGCCAAAAATCCCCACCGCTCTTACCATATTAACCATAATTGATACAACAAAATTATAATTTTTGAATATAGCAAGATTAAGAAGGGGTACGTCAACAAATAATTCGGTAATTATAAAAAAAACAAACGAAAATCCGCTTAAAACTTCGGATTGGATTATAATAGGTGCATCCCACCCAAAAGCCTGTCCTTCATTTAAAGCATATAAAAGCGAACCCATAAATAAAGCCATAAATAAAAAGCCGAGTATATCGAATTTCTTTAAATATTTTTTTACGGGAATGTCGTACGGCAAAATCATGGCCGCCCCTAATATTGAAATGATTCCTATCGGAACGTTTACGTAAAATATCCATCTCCAGTTTGCATAATCTACAAGATAGCCTCCGAGGGTAGGTCCTATAGCCGGAGCCACCATTGCGCCTATCGACCAGATACCCATTGCCTCTCCTCTTTCATTGGGAGGGAAAACCTCCGCAAGTAAAATTAAACCGGTCGGAGTAAGTCCGGCACCTCCAATGGCTTGTAAAATGCGAAACATAATGAGATATGTGTAAGAGGGGGCAAGCCCGCTTAAGGCCGATCCGATGACAAATATAGCGAGAGACACTATAAAGGGATACTTTATCCCATATTTTCTCTTAAAATGAGCCATCGGAAGTATTACTATGGAATAAGCAATGGTGTAAGCAATCATCACCCATTCGACGTCTGTGACGTTAATGCCGAAATGAGACATCATCTTTGGAAGGCCGACCGTAACTATATTTACATCCAATATTGCCATAAATGAAGAAACAACCACAAGGGAAAGAACTATCCATTTGTAATATATATGCGATTTTTCAATCATTTATTTTATTCATTCAAATCAAATCTCTTAAGGAAAACATCCTCTATCTCTTCAGAAATACCTTATTTAAAAATCCCTTAAGGTTATCAACATACGAGTATAGAACCGGAACGACCACCAACGTAAGAAACATTGACGTTAAAAGTCCACCTATAACGTCAATTGCCATAGGTGCCCTAGAAGAAGAACCGACCCCAAAACCGGTAGCTATAGGAAGCATACCGAAAACCATTGCGAGTGTTGTCATTAAAATAGGGCGAAATCTTATGCTGCCGGCTTCAATAATAGAATCATACTTATTTAATCCCTTTTCTCTAGATAATATTATAAAATCAACTAAAAGTATGGCATTTTTCACAACAAGCCCTATCAGTAAAATTATACCTATTAACGCGATTATACTTAAGGATTTGTGCATTAAAAGCAACCCCCCTATCGCCCCTATAAGAGCAAAAGGAACAGAAACCATGATAACTAACGGGTCTATAAAGCTGTCATAGAGGGAAGCAAGGATCATATATACTATAATCAGCGCCAAAAGTAGCGTTGAACCCATAGCATCAAACGATCGATTCAGTTTTGAAGCCATCCCTCCGAACTGATAAGAATATAAAGATTTTTTAGGTATTATGCGGGACGCATACTGCCTTACCTTTGTGATTCCGTAACTTAACGGAACGTGATTAGACATATTGGCATAAATAGTAACGGCATTTTCAAGATCTCTCCTGTTTATGACCTGGGGTCCTATCGTATTTTTAACGGATATTAAATCCGATAGAGAAACAAGCTTGCCCACATTATTGGCGACATAAAGATTTTTTATATCTTTTATATTATTTCTTTCATTCCCAAAAAGCCTTATCTGCTGGTTATAGGTGCGCCCTTTGTATATAAAGTTATAATCTTTAAATATATTTATATCACCACCTATGAGGGCATCTATCGTCTCGGCTATGGAAGACACGCTTACGCCGAGACTGCCGGCAAGATTTCTATTTACGTGAATCAAAAGCTCCGGCTGGCGAAATTGCATATTAGACGTCACGTCTACTAATCCGGGCACCTTCCTCAAGTCTTTTATGAGTTTTTTCGAATAGATTATTGTCTTTTTAATGCCTGGACCCATTATAATAACTTGTAGCGGAGAAACATTTGAAGAAGCACCTCCGACAACCGGCATATCCATTACCTGAGTAAAAACACCGGGGGTTGCGGATAAATTTTTTCTCACTATATTCATTACTTGCTGTTGATTGAGATTTCTGGAGTTTTTTAAAGAGACGAAAAATAGCCCTTTATACCTTGAACCGTTAATGCCGGACGCCGTAGCCATAAAAATAGATTTTTCGAACGGGGTTTTCTTTACTATTTTATATAAAACATGCGAATATTTCTTCATGACCTTTACGCTCGTACCTTCGGGAGCCTTAAAATAAATAAGGAAATTACCGGAATTTGACGGAGGCATCATCTCTTTTCCGATATATTTCGTTAAATACAGCGAAAAAGCAAATATAATAATCGCCGATATTATAATCACCGACCTATGATTCAGACTCCAGCCTATCACCTTTTTATAAATATTCGTCGTCTGCTTCATGATATTTTCAAAAAATATGAATAAAAAACCATGCTCCTTTTTATAAACGATAAAGCGTGACGATAGCATCGGCGTAAGGGTAAAAGAAACGAACAATGAAATTAAGACGGCAAAAGCGACGGTTAAACCAAACTCATAAAAAAACCTGCCTATCATACCCGGCATAAATGCAACCGGAACAAAGACCGCTACAATAGAGAAGGTTGTAGCCATCACCGCTATACCGATTTCTTTCATGGATTTGGACGATGCATACATCCTATCTTCTCCGTTTTCGACATGCCTATAGATATTCTCTAAAACGACTATGGCATCGTCTATCAAAAGACCTACCGACAGTGATAGCCCCAGCATGGTCATATTGTTGAGGGAAAAATTCATAAGACGTAAAAAACCAAAAGCGGATATTATTGCGGCGGGTAATGCCGTTGCCGCAATCAAGGTAGTTCTTAAATTTTTTAAGAAGAAAAAAACGACAAATATCGTAAGAATGGTTCCCCATATTATATCGAATTCTACGTCCGATATCGACTTTTTTATAAAGGTTGCACTATTATAGGCGATTTGCGCATTAATTCCGGGAGGTAAAGACGGTCTTATCAAGGTTAAAAGATGTTTCGCTTCGGCGACAACCTTGACGGTATTAGCGTGCGTCTTTATAGTAATTCCAAGTCCGACGGCAGGCTTTCCGTCAAAGGTTGTAATGGACGCTTCTGGGGCTTCCGAATTTACGGCACGCCCTATCTGCGAAAATCTAATAGGTATTCCTTTATAATTACCGATAATCATCCTATCAAACCCTTTTGCCGTATGAAGCCTTCCATTAAGATAGGTAAAATATGTTTTAGTGTCGGTCTTTAGATTTCCGGTGGGTGCAGAAATGCTTTGAGACTTAATAGCACTAATAACCCGATTAATACTAATGCCGTGGGCCGTCATCTCATTATTGTTTACATAAAAAATCATCCTCCTGCTTCTTATCCCGCCTATGATAATCCGACCGACTCCGGGAAGCCTTTCGAACTTTCTTTCTAGGACCTTTTGCGCATAAAAAGACAAAAATCTTCTAGACCTGTCGCCGGACAAAGCAATCCACATAACGGGAGAAGAGTTAATGTTAAGCTTTTTAATGATCGGCGTATTTATATTTTTAGGTAGCGTATCCAATATTGCATCAACATCCGCAGTAACGGATTGATAACGATGGGCAATGTTTCTATTTAAATGAAACTCTATAATGACATTGCTCATCCCAACGCTGCTTGAGGACATTATATGTTTTATACCCGAAACCGAATTCACGGCATCCTCTATTTTTTTCGTAACGTCAAGTTCCATTTCTCTCGGACTGGCGCCGGGCATTGTAGTCGTGATAGTTACTATGGGAAACTGAATGCTTGGATAAAGATTTACTGCAAGGGCGAAATAACCGAATATACCGAAAACAACGAAAATACTGACCATCATTACCGCAAAAACAGGCCGTTTAATTGAAATATCTGATATTTTCATTTTACCTGACCCTCTTTGCTATGAAAACGCGTTCATTGCTATGCACTAAGCTTGAACCCTTAACAACTACAGTATCATTTTTGCTTATACCCTTCGTAATCTGCAGGTATCCGTTCTTAGAAATTCCTACGGATATGTTTCTTCGTTTAACGATGCCGTTTTTATATACAAACAAATAGTCCCTCTTTAATGCAATTATGACAGATGATTCCGGCACAAAAAGACCATTTTTCACGAATCCTATCGAAAACCTGACGTTCGCAAAATCCTGCGGTTTTATGAATTCCCTATTATTGCCAAAAATAGCCTTGATTTTTACCGTCCTGGTATCCGGATCTAACGAAGGACTTATGAAATAAATACGCCCTGAAAAAATCTTCCGAGGGTAACCTTTAACGATTGCAAGGCAGGTTTCTCCGTTTTTTATAAACGGCACATAACTCTGCGGAACGTGAAATTCCAGCTCTAACGGCTTCAATGCGACAATACCGTATGATAACGTACCCACGTTAACATAATCCCCAAGATTAATACGTCTTTTATAGACGATGCCGCTAATCGGCGAAACTATTAAGGTATCCTTGTATTTTTTTTTGTCTAATTTTAAAAGCGACAACGATGCATCATAAGAAGATAACGCCTGTTTTAAACTCGAAACCGCACGATCGTAACTAATGTCCGTCAATAACTGTTTTTTAAACAGCATTGTATCCCTTTTCAATATTGATTCTGCAAGGACATAAACGGCTTTTTTCTGCCTAACGGCGGCCTCCTGAGATCTCATTGTAAAGTAGACTTTTTTCCTATCTACTATGGCTAATACCTGCCCCGCCTTTACAGAATCACCGTCTCGGGCAATAACCTTCGTAATCTGCCCGGGCGACCTTGATGATACGTTTGCGACATTATACGGCAAGAAGTACCCCGGTTCCTTTAAGTAAATCTTTACGCTTAAGACCTTAACTTTAGCAATACTTACCGGGGTTACCGCCTTTACCGGAGTATTCTTTTTTCCGCAAGCGGTAAGTGACAGGGCTGAAATCAAAACAAGCACGATAAGAACGGGCAGCAATATTTTTATTTTGTCTATTTTACTTTTCAGGGTATGCATTCTATATCCTCCGAATATTCTTAAGAATTAAGACCCGGTCTATGTATGGGGCATGACTATTCCGTGTATCAGCAGGTCAAATATGTCTTCCGAATCTTTTTTAATCATTTCTTCCGTAAGCTCGTATTTATCGTTAATAAAATTATATATGGCATTTGTTTTAATTAAAGAGACAAGCATATATCCAACCTTCAGGGGATCTAAATCGCTCCTAAACTTACCTGATTGCATTTCAGATTTAATAATTTCGCCTATGAAATTCGTATATCTTCTTCTTCTCAGATTCAAAGACTCCTTAGATTTTTTTTTCAAGAAAACAATATTAACCTCATCTAAGAAGATTGTTTTAAAAAAATATCTATTTTCATAAATATAATTTAAATTCTCGGAGATTAATGTTTTTAATTTTTCTATACCGCCTTTTTCTCCTTCCACTTTACCCTTAATTCTTTCAAACATCCTTTTAAATCCGAAGGATAAAACCTTTTCCATAAGTTCGTTCTTGTCTTTAAAATAAAGATAGACCGTTCCCTTAGCAATACCGGCTTTTTGCGCTACTTTATCCATAGTGAGAGCAGAAAAACCTATTTCCTCAATCAATTTTCTTGACGATGACATAATCAATTCATATTTATCTACATTTTCCATCATATCTTAATTTTATTATAATGACTTTAAAGTCATTATGCAATAAAAAAATATTCTAATCCTAATCCTGACAAAACTGCATTGAAGGTTGTCTCGTTTTTTTTATCAGAAAAGATAATGCCAGGAGCATTAATATTGCATAAATTACGAAAAAAATAAAATGAATTATACCGTTGCTTTGCAAGCCCAATCCATAAATTAATAAATTTGCAAAAATCAAAATCGGAAACGACCACATTAAAATCCAGCCTTCTATAAAGTGAAAGCAATGAGCCTCTTTTCCGTATAGTCCCGCAACACCCGTAAGTACTAATCCGATAGATATGATTAAAACCTCCGGGTTTTTAAGGAATATATCACCGACACCTATAAGAATTCCTAATATTATACATGAAAGAATGAATATTTTTATCTCTCTTTTCCAAACTAAGAGAAATATTCCGGAAGTAAGAGAACCAAGATAAAAGATTAAAATTCCTGCAGAAAAAACCGGTAAATCGTAAAAGAGATAAGAAAAAACAAATAAAACTATACCGACATAGCCTATTGCATAACCTGACCTATATATTATGTCATAAATTTTCGGATAATAAATATCAGTTTTCATATCCTTTACTTTTTTCTTTATAGCAACTTATGGCGTCGCTTACGGGTTAATCGTAATGTGTACGATAAAAAATATATACAATATTATTATCCAATCTTGCCGAGAACAGTAAGATTTCTGCCCTCTTTATTCTCAAATAACCGCCGATAAACTCTTTTTACCGCTGTTTCGTCAACTTCATCTATTTTTTTTAGAACATGAGCCTCAGAAACATATCCGCCTTCATATATTTCATTTATAGCATTGCGATTCATTATATGCCCTGTAGATTCTATACTTAGAAGAAATCCGTCATATATGTGTTTTTTTGCATTCCTAATATCTTCGTCTTTAATATTATTTTCTACTATATCGTCTATTATGCTAAAAATCAGTTTTCTTGAAAGTTCAAATTTATTTGGAGAAACGCCTGCGTATATATATAAATAACCGTCAAATTTGTGAAAAACAACATTAGAATAGATGGAGTATGCGAGCCCTTTATTCTCTCTTACTTCTTGAAAAAGTTTGGAACTGACCGAACCGCCTAATATCGTATTTAAAACCTCTAACGTAAAAAAATCTTCATCAGTCCTGCATATGCCATCGAGACCTATAAAAAAATGCGTTTGCTCTAAATCTTTATCATGAAAAAAATTGCCGTATACCTTAGATGCTTCTATCGTTTTTTCTACTGCCTTATCACTTGCATCATGTACTGTTTTACTCATATGCCGATTTATAGAGTCGGCTATTTTATCATGCTCAAGGTTCCCTGCAGCTGAAATCACCATGTTTCGAGGATTATAATGAGTTCGGTAATAGCTTAATATTTTTTCTCTGCTAAAATTTTTTATAGTATCTGCCGTCCCAAGTATCGGATATGCATACGTAGAATTTCCGTAAAAGTCTTTATGAAAAAGTTCCATGGAATAATCGGAAGGGTCATCCTGAACTCCTGATATTTCCTGCAAAATTACGCCTTTTTCTTTTTCTATTTCGCCTGCCGGAAAAACCGAATTGAACATCATGTCTATTAAAAGATCTATGGCACTATCATAGTTTTTATATAAGGCCTTAGTGTAAAGGCAGGTAAGTTCTGTTCCCGTAAAGGCGTTTAATGCGCCGCCCATAAAATCTATTTCTATATTTATATCCCTATATGTTCTATTTTTAGTTCCTTTAAAAAGCAAGTGCTCTATAAAATGAGATATACCGTTAAAACCGGCAGACTCATGAGCGCTGCCGGTTTTAACCCATAATCCTATACTTACGGAATTAAAATGTGATTTTTTTTCGGTTATAAGCGTGATGCCGGACTGTAATATTTCCTTTTTAAAATTTTTCATAAAGTTTCTTTTCTGGAAAGTTTTATTTTACCCGCTTTATCTACGTCTATGACCTTAACTTTTATCTCGTCTCCTTCCTTCAAAACATCGGAAACCTTTTCTACCCTTTTATTATCTATCTGAGAAATATGGACAAGCCCGTCGGTTCCTGGAAATATCTCTACGAATGCCCCGAAATCCATTATCTTTCTAACCTTACCATAATAAATCTTGCCTATTTCTGCCTCCTGGGTTATATCGTTTATCATAGCTACGGCAAGATTTAAAGACTCTCCGTTAGAAGAAGAGACGGTAACCTTTCCCGAGTCCTCGATATCAACTTTTGCTCCGGTTTTTTCTATTATTCCCCTAATGACCTTTCCACCGGAACCGATAACATCCCTTACCTTTTCGGGTTTGACCGATATCGTAATTATTCTCGGGGCATTATTAGCCATTTCTGCTCTTGGTTCGGATATCGACTGAAGCATAATATTAAGTATATGCAAGCGACCTTCCTTTGCCTGAGAAAGAGCATTTCTTAAAGTCTCTCTCGTAACCCCTGAAATTTTAATATCCATCTGTAAGGCCGTTACGCCCTGTGCGGTACCCGCAACCTTAAAATCCATATCTCCAAGATGGTCTTCGTCTCCTAAGATATCGGAAAGAATTGCGATTTTATCTCCCTCTTTTATGAGTCCCATCGCAATTCCGGCAACGGGGGCCTTTATCGGGACACCGGCATCCATTAAAGATAATGTTCCTCCACAAATCGTAGCTTGCGAAGAAGAACCATTAGATTCAAGTATCTCCGAAACCAATCTTATGGTATAAGGAAACTCCTCCGCCGTTGGAATAACATATCTAAGAGCCTTTTCACCGAGCGACCCGTGACCTATTTCTCTCCTGCCGGGAGACCTTAACGGTGCAACTTCGCCTACCGAAAACGGCGGAAAATTATAATGCAGCATAAATCTTTTAGTAGATTCCTTTTCCGGGGCATCTACTATCTGCTCGTCAAATTTGGTGCCGAGGGTAGCGGCAACAAGAGCCTGCGTTTCACCACGTGTAAAAATTGCACTTCCGTGAGCCATGGGCAATTCACCTACCGAACAACTAATAGGCCTTATATCTCTGAGACCCCTTCCGTCAATCCTTGATCCTTCATTGATGATCCTGCTTCTCAATAAATCCTTCTGAAGCGATTCTAATATTTGGTCTATTGATCTATCCTGATCGGGATAAGATTCCTTAAGGAGTTCTATAATTTTAGAGTTCAAATTTGCTATCTTTTCATTCCTTTCCAACTTTGCCGGTATTTGTAAGGCCTCAGACAAATCGTCATAGGCAATCTCCTTAACTTTCTCAGGCAACCCTTTCGGCACTTCAAGCTCTTCTACTACTACTTTGTTAATATTTATTTCGGATAAAATATTATTCTGAAATTCTACTAATTCCTTTATCTTACCGTGACCGAATTCTATTGCCGAAAGAATCTCCTCTTCGTCTAATTCGTTAAAACTGCCTTCTACCATCGTTATGGCATCTTTAGAGCCTGCGACTACGAGGAACATATCACTGCTTTCAATCTCTTTATATGTGGGATTTATGATAAAATCATCGTTTACTCGAGCAATTCTGACCCCGGCAGTAGGACCGTCAAACGGCGCCTCCGAAATCATTAATGAAAACGAAACACCTATCATGGCAGCCATGTCCGGATCGTTTTCGTCATCCATAGAGACGACGGTGGCTATCACTTGAGTATCAAAAAAATAATTATCGGGAAAAAGCGGCCTTATGGGTCTATCTAAAAACCTTGACGTTAAAACCTCTTTTTCCGACGGTCTTGCTTCTCTTTTGAAAAATCCCCCCGGTATCTTTCCCGCTGAATAATATTTTTCTACATAATTTACCGTAAGGGGTAAAAAGTCGATACCTTCTTTTATACGTTTATTTAAACATGCCGTAACAAGAACCTTCGTATCGCCTATAGTGACAAAAGCGCTGCCCGATGCCTGTTTTGCGAGCCTTCCCGTCTCGATAGTTATTTTTTTACCGTTAAGCATTAAAGTATTGCTTATCATTTTATCTCCCGTTAAAATTCTATTAAGATTTGACACTATTATCAAATCTATTAACCTGACAATAAAAGATATGTTTGTTTATAAACATATCTTTTATTGTCGTTTTATTTGCGCAGTTCAAGCGCTTTAATTAAAGATTTATATCTGACTTCGTCTTTACCCTTTAAATAATCCAAGAGATGCCTTCTTTTTGATACCATTTTCAAAAGCCCTCTCCTTGAATGATGGTCCTTAACAAACTTTTTAAAATGTTCAGACAGTAGATTGATACGGTAAGTAGTCAATGCAACCTGCACCTCTACCGAACCGGAATCATTCTCATGCGTTTTAAACTTCTGAATTATTACATCTTTTTCTTCTTTTGAAATGGACATATAAATTAACCCCCTCCTTAAATATAATATTTTGTTTTATTATTTACTCCGCTATATCAATTTTGAGGCTGTTCATCGGAATAATGTTTTTAGTTATAAAGTCGACACCCTTCTCTAAAGATTCTAATGGCAGAGCTTCGGAAATATCGAAACCTCCAGCATTTGTTCTTTTAAGACTGTATAAATGAGCCGGCATATCAAATTTATCCATTATGTCCTGCGCCATCGCCCTCACATACGTCCCCTTAGAGACTGTGCATTTAAAATTTATATACGGATTATCATATGATTTAACTTCAAACTCATATATTTTAACCACCGAAGTCGGGTTATCCGGTATTATGTCTACATGCTTCCTCGCATATTTATACAACGGCACTCCTTTGTACTTCTTTGCACTAAAAGCAGGTATCTTTTGAACAAAATCCCCTTTTAATTTACTTAAGTAATCGACTATATTCTTTAATTCGAAACTCGTAACCTCTTTATTACCGTTAGAAGCACCTAAAATATCTAAGGTATCGGTACTCATACCCAGTTTAAAAGTCCCTTCGTAAGACTTTGGAATATTTATGAGGTTGTCTTGAAGTTTAGTCGCTTTATTTAAAAGAATCGGCAACACTCCCGTTGCGAAGGGATCTAATGTTCCGGCATGTCCCACTTTAGAGCAATTAAGCTCCTTCTTGATCAATGAATCTACCCTGAAAGATGTCATACCTACCGGCTTGTCTACAACAATAATCCCGCTTATGCCGTCATTTTTACGCAACTTCATAGTTTAAATTATATAACCTCGTTGCAATATTTATATACTTCCTTTTTAATGTCGTTCAAATCACCATTTGCCTTGCAGCCTGCAGCAAACTTATGTCCGCCTCCGCCGAATTTTTCGGCGACATAAGCAACATTAGCATAACTTTTGGATCTAAAATTTAACCTATAATGATTAAAGCCCGTCTCTCTAAAAAATATCGCTATTTCAACATCCTGTATTGACCTCGGATAATTTACGAAATTTTCATATAAACCGTTAACCCTATTTCCATCCGACTCTTTCAAGACATCTTCTATCATCTTTTTAGTCCCAACCATTGATGCAACCCTTCCGTTTAAAGCGAACTCTAAGGTATTTAAACTTTTCCCCAACAAAAAATACATCTCAGCCGGTTTTGTTTCAAAAAGCTCGGTAGCAATTTTAGACAAATCCAAATTATACCCGCTTAAAACGGAACAGATATAAAAAGATCTTTTGTTAGCAGAAGAATAATGAAAAGAGCCGGTATCGGTCAAGATAGATGTATATAAGGACAATGCAATATCATCGTTTATAAAGGATAATACGCCCTTTCTTGCCTCCAAATCATGCGGAAGAGGTTCTCTTAAGGCATCGCCTAAAAAATTATCGTATGGAGAAAAATTAATTCCGCACGTACGAGCGCCATATGCCAATAAAAGATAAAAAAGAATCTCTCCAGTTGAACTTGCATCTGGCAATACGAGGTTTAGATGTCCAAAATAAGTATTCGTAAAATGATGATCTATGTTTATTATCCTATTGATACCAAAAAGCTGCTCATAACCTAGGCCTATTCTGGAAAATTCACCGCAATCTACAACTACAAGCAAATCTATAGGTTCTTCCGGAAACTCATTTATAAATTTGTCCGTCTGCGGCAAAAATTTTAAGTTATTCGGAATTTGGTCTTTATCATAGAAATAAACGTCTTTATCTAACGCCTGCAAAAAAAGCCCTACGGCAATTACAGAGCTTATAGCATCGCCCTCCGGATTTTCATGAGTGGCTATAAGAACTTTTTTAGATGTTTCTATGACGCGAAATATATCGTCCGTAAAATTATTTAATGCCTTTAAATCCGAAACGGAATATTCTTTTTTTATAGATATCATAATAACAGCATGCTCTAAATTTATTATTATTGTTATTATTATTCGCTATTTGCCGGAGTTATACTCATTTATAATCATATTTATCTTGTATGCCTCATGTAATCCGCCATAATATTCAAATCTTATATCCGGCACGACTCTTAATAACACTTTAGAGAACACCTCCCTTTTAATAAAATTTTTGGAACTCTCAAAACCGCTCAGCGCCTTTTTTATCTCCTTTTCGGGGCCTATTACGCTAAAAAATATTTTGCAAAACTTTAAGTCTTTAGAAACCTCGGCATTTATAACGGTAACGTTTTTAAGCCTATTGTCGTTCACCTTAAATTCCAGACACAAAGAAACCTCTCTTGCAATAAGATTTGAAACTCTTTTGTTTCGTTTAATCAATTCTTGTATTACCTCCCGAAGCTTCCCGCAAAAACTTACGGCCACTACGATTCAAGGGTTTGTTTTATATATTCTATATCGTAGGCTTCTATTATGTCGCCTACTTTTATATCGTTGAAATTTTCAAGAAGTATTCCACATTCAAAATTTATTTGAACCTCTTTGACGTCTTCTTTGAATCTTTTTAGCGAATCTACGTGTCCGGTATGGATTACGACACTATCCCTTAAGAGTCTGATCTTAGACGATCTTTTAATAAACCCGTCTATCACAAATGACCCCGCAACCGTTCCGGACCTCGGAACTACGAATACGTCTCTGACCTCTGCCTTACCCGTTATTCTCTCTTCCTCTATGGGAGACAATAGTCCTTCCATTGCATCCCTGATGTCCTTAACCGCATCATAAATAATACCATAATATCTTATCTCTATCCCTTCGTTTTCGCTCAAAACCAGAGCTTTCGGTTCCGGGCGAACATTAAAAGCAATAATTATAGAATTAGTAGCTCTTGCAAGCATGACATCGCTTTCCGTAATCGCCGATGCCCCGCTATGTATAATATTGACTTTTACTTTTGCATTGGAAAGTTTCTTAAAGGACTGTATTAGTGCTTCCATAGAGCCGTAAACATCTGCTTTGACTATTAATTTTAGCTCTTTTACATCGCCCGACTTTATCTTTGCGTATAATCCTTCAAGTGTTAGTCTCGCATTGGAAGTCAGCTCCGACTCTCTGTGTTTTAGTTGCCTTTCTAAGCTTATCCTTTTTGCATCCCTTTCGTTTTTCAGTACGATAAAATTGTCGCCAGGGGACGAAACTCCCTCTAACCCGAATATCTCTATAGGAGTGGATGGGGCAGCTTCGCTTATTTTATTGCCTCTGTAATCCAGCATGGCTCTAACTTTAACGTAATATAAACCGCATACGGCACTATCATTGACTCTCAATGTTCCGCTCTGTATTAATATCGTAGCCGCAGGACCCCTTCCTCTATCTAGCTTGGCTTCAATAACCGTCCCTCTTGCAGGTTTATCTGGGTTTGCCTTTAATTCTAAAATTTCGGCTTGAAGCATGATCGTATCGAGAAGATCTTTTACTCCGTTACCAAGTTTAGCAGAGACATTTACATACAATGTAGTTCCGCCAGACTCCTCCGGAACGAGATCGTATTCCATAAGACTACTTTTAATTTTATCGGGATTTGCACCGGGCTTATCTATTTTATTTATCGCTACTATTATAGGAACATCGGCTGCTTTGGCATGGTTTATCGCCTCTATAGTTTGAGGCATGACACCGTCGTCAGCTGCAACCACCAGGACCACTATGTCCGTTATGCCAGCACCCCTTGCCCTCATTTGCGTAAATGCTTCATGACCCGGCGTATCCAAAAAAGTAATCATAGAGTCGGCAACCTTGACGCTGTAAGCGCCTATATGTTGCGTTATCCCCCCTGTTTCATTCGACATTACGTTTGTTTTCCTTATAGCATCAAGCAAAGAGGTCTTGCCGTGATCGACATGCCCCATAACCGTAACTACCGGCGCACGAGACACAAGCGTTTCCGGGGCATCTACAGATTCTTCTAAGGCAATAGTTTCGTTAAATCCGACATTATCTACGGTATATCCGTATTCGGAGGAAATAAGCGAGGCGGCATCTATATCTATTACATGATTAATGGTAGCTATGATTCCTACATCCATTAATTTTTTTATAACCTCGGATGCCTTAACACCTATCGTCTGAGATAAATCGTTTACGGTTATGCCGTTGCTTATTTTAATTACTTTTTTCGAAGCTTTTCTTTCCGGTATTATCTGCTTGGTTCGAACAGCTTGTTTAAATGATTTGCCGCTTCCGAATTTTCTTCTATGCTTTCTATAAACAAAAGATTCCCCCTCTCTCGAGGCATCTACAAATTTTTTATGCCCCTTTTTAGCTTCCTCTTTCTTAATAGGTTTTTTATGCAAAGCGGCAACGCGACCTTTCTCCCCACCTGTATTCTTTGCTTTTGGCGGCACTGAAGTCTTTGTTGTGCTTAACGCATCGGTATTTCCGCGAACCGGTTTTTTACTGCCGTTTTTAGATACGGTAATATTTTCTTTTGGCGATGCTTGAGTAACAGGACCGGCTTTTTCGACTTCAGCGATTTTCGATTTAGAGCTATCTTCCTTCGCTAAAACATCGGTAGATTCCAATGGAGACTCTATCTTGCTTTCAGAGACCGTTTCGGTCGAATTTACCTTAGTTTCTTTTACTTCAGTCTTAGTTACCCTTCTCCTTATAACACCTCTAGAGACCCTTCTTTCTTCCATCTTTTCATCTTCCTTTTTAATAAAATCCTGCTTATCCGTCATTTTTTTTCCGATTTTAGTTAATATCGTCGTCTATTTTTTCTTTAAGCAAGGTATCTGCTTTTACTCTATCTAAATATTCGTTTGCAGAGCCAATTATCTTTTCTGCTTTTTTTGCATCCACTGCAATGTCTCCGGCTAATTCGGTCACATCTGCATTTACGATATCGTCAACCTTTGTATAACCGTTTTGATATAAAAGCTTTGCGGTAATGTCTCCGACTCCGGGTATATCCATAAGTTCTTTATATGCAGCCTTATCCTTTGCGGTAATTTTAGATTCACTGACTATATCTATCTTATAACCGACAATTTTTGTAGCGAGTCTTACGTTCTGCCCCTGCTTGCCGATAGCGAGAGCAAGCTGATCATCCGGAACTATAACCGTAATCGACATTGCATCTTCATTGATTATAACACTGGACGCATCTACCGAGCTCAAAGCAGAGACAACAAATTTTGCCTGACTGTCTGAATAAGGTATAATGTCTATCTTTTCCCCTCTAAGTTCATTTGTTATACTCTGAATTCTAATTCCTCTCATCCCCACACATGCCCCGACCGGATCAACGTCCCTGTTTGTCGTAGCGACGGCAACTTTAGACCTAAACCCCGGAACCCTTGCTACCTTTACTATTTTAACCACTCCGTCATAAATTTCCGGAACCTCCGCTTCGAAAAGTTTAGTCAAAAATTCATCGGAAGCACGGGAAAGAATAAGCTTTGGCCCCCATTTTTCCATTTTAATATTTGATAATACCGATCTTATTCTATCATGGGGTTTGTATATTTCACTGTAAATCTGCTCCTGCTTAGGTAAAATTGCCTCTGTTTTTCCCAAATCTACGATTATCACCGACCTTTCCACCTTTCTGACGAGTCCGCTAACTATATCGCCTTTTCGTTCGTTAAACTCGTTAAAAATATTTTTATACTCTATTTCCTTTATTTTTTGAAATATAACCTGTTTGGCTACCTGAGCTTCTATCCTGCCATATATATTTTTTTCAACCTTAAGCCCAAGACTGTCTCCTAAAATTGCATCAGGATCGTTTTCAAGCGCTTCTTCAAAAGATATTTCCGTTTTGGGATTTTTAATATCATCCGCTTCTACTACCTGTTTAAACATAAATACCTCTATCTCTCCACTCTCTTCGATAAAATGCGCTTCTAAATCATAACTGATGCCTAGATTCTTTCTGGCAATGGCAAGTATTGCCTGTTCCAGCGCTTCTACGACTAAATGCCTTTCTATGTTTTTATCCTTAGATACCTGATCTATCACCGGATTAAGGTCGTTTATGACGATTTGAGACACTTTATGACTCTCCTTAATGTTATAAAATTATATTATACGACTAACAGATTTCCTTTTACAATTTTAAAAAACGAAATGATTCTGTCTTTGTTTTCTACTTCATCTAAAATTTTTATTTTAGCGCCGCCGGAATCTATATCTATGTCTTCGGTGTCCATTATTCTTCCGACTAAATCTAATCTGCCGTCTATTTTATTTTTCAACAATATTTTGACTCTTTCCCCTTTGTATTTTTCATAATCTTTAAATTTCAAAAGAACCCTATTTATACCGGGAGATGAAACCTCAAGGATATATTTAAATTTTATCATATCCTCAATATCCAAAATCATACTTAATTTCTTCGATACGTCAGATAGCTGGGATACCTTAATTCCGCCGTCTGAATCGATATACACTCTCAAGATGACGCCGCTATCCTCTATTGCAGGAAGAAACACGGCTCCTACAAGATAACACCCGTAATAAAGCAGTATCTCCTCAATAATATTCTCTACGTCTTTTATTAAATTTTCATGCATAAAACAAAAAAAGCGGGCGTAACCCACTTTTTATAAAAAACCCCCGGTTCTTGAAATATTCTCTTATATACTTAACTATGAAATTATATATAAAATTTAATAAAATATCAACAATAAATTTTATGTCCATATCTGACCGAATGCAAAAATAGCCCACAAGGAGGTGCGCACGGAACATTATACGGCAAATTCTTTCCCTCCAACATGTCTACTAAGTGTGCCGATTCCGTTTTACCGGTTCCGCATGAAACGATAGCTCCGATTATCCTTCTAACCATATGCCTCAGAAATCCTTCTCCATTCACTAAAATGTCGAACCCGTAATTTTTACGAAAAATTTTTATCTCAAAAATGACCCTGCAATAACTTGTGATACGCCTTTTTTTTTCTCTTTTTGCAAAGTTAAAAAAATTATTCCTACCCGTAAAAACCCTTGCAGATTCACTCATAAGGCCAAAGTTCAATTCTTCTTTGACAAACCATGAATGACCGGATAACAGTGGGCTTCTTGATACTGAATTTATTTTATAAAGATAAGTTTTATCAACGGTATCGTGAGTAGCGTGGAACGAATCGTGAACTATCTCCATGTTTTTTACAGATATTTCTGAAGGAAGAATGCCATTTAACGAAATCTTAAACTTATTCACATCATAATAAAACGGAAGTTTAAAATTGGCAACTTGGTTCATCGCGTGAACGCCGGCGTCGGTTCTTCCGGAAACAAATAATTTTGTATTAAATTTCGTAACGATGCCTATTGCTTTTAAAATCTCGTTTTCTATCGTTTTATTTTCATATGTTTTTTTAATAACATTTTGAATCTGCCAGCCGTTATAATTTGTGCCATCATACTCAAGAACTATCAAATAATTCATTTTGAACTATATTTTAAAATTATTATCTCTTCTTAGACAATATGTACCTTAATGACCTTAAGGATAAACCTAAACTTTTTGCCGCTTCATATTTAGAATTCTTCTTTGCGGTTCTGTCTGTCGTTATGTCTTTCTCTATATCTTTTATAAAATCGTTAAGCGATAAGCCTTCTTCTTCATTAACGCGATCGAATATCTCGACTATTTTAGACATATTATACACATAATCGCCTCTTTTAGCCACTTCTCCGCTTACTTCGTTCGATGTATCACCTTGAACCCTTTCTTGATGCCGATATTTTTCCGTTTTTTTGCGGTCGAAAATATAATCCGGAAAACACTCGGCATCAATTTCTTTAGGCTCATTTGTTATGCTCTCCCCGCCACAATAGATACATGCCCTTTCGATAATATTTTCAAGTTCTCTCGTATTTCCGGGATAATCATACTCCATAAGAGCCGACAAGGCCTTAGGTGAGATAGAATTTACATGCTTAGAGAACCTTTTCAAAAAATAGGATATCAGTATCGGAATATCTTCCTTATGCTCCCTCAGCGGCGGCATTTTAATGTTTATCGTATTTAACCTGTAATATAAATCATCCCTAAATTTTCCGGCCGCTATCAATTCGTTTAGATCCTTATTGGTAGCTGCAATGAACTTTACTTTCATAGGCTCTTCTACATTAGAACCTAATTTTCTATATACCTTTTCCTGCAAAATCCTCAAAAGTTTTACCTGAACTTGTAAGGACAAATCACCTATTTCATCTAAGAAAAGGACTCCGCCGTCGGCATATTTTATTAAGCCCATCTTTCCGGTTTCGGCACCGGTAAATGCACCCTTTACATAACCGAATAACTCACTTTCTACTAGGTTTTCCGGAATTGCGGCCAAATTAACGGGAACAAACGGAACGTTTTTAACACTGCCTAAATTTTTGGAATAAATCTCATAAATCAATCTTGCCGCCAATTCCTTTCCCGTTCCGGATTCCCCTGTAATAATAATATTGCTAAAATTGGAGGAAACACAAGATATGTCTTTTAAAACATTTTTTATCGCTATGGATTTACCCTTTATCGTACCTAAAGCAAGTTGAACCGTTTTGATACTATTTAATTCTTCATAAACAGAGAAATAGTCTATCGCCCTCCTTACTATTATCTTAAACTCCTCGTTGTCGAACGGTTTAGCTATATAATCGTAGGCGCCTAATTTTATGGCCTCTACGCCGGTTTTTACATCGGAATATGCCGTCATAAAAATAACCGGAAGTTTATTATTGTATTTTACGCTTAGATCTATTCTTTCACTCTTAAAGTATTTTATGAAATCTATACCTGAAACTTCAGGCATTTTAACATCAGAAATGATGAGGCTAAAATCAGTCGCATCAAGGAGTTTTTTCGCAACATTCACACTTTCGGCGGTAAAAATATCGTACCCCTCGAATCCAAGAAGTATCTTAACGGATTCAAGAATAGATTTTTCGTCGTCTATTATTAATATTTTTCTTTTATCGTTCATTTCAAAAAAAAATAGATTAACGGTTTAACAAGGAATGGTTATCCTTATCAATGTTCCCCTGTTAACCCTGCTTATAGCCTCTATCTCTCCGTTAAGGCTTTCCGTTATTGAATAAACAAGCGATAAGCCAAGCCCAAATCCGTCTTTTTTGGTGGTAAAAAGAGGTTTAAAAGCATTTTTTAGCGTAAAATCGTCCATACCTTCGCCGTTGTCGGAAACACTTATGGAAACATATCTTTTATTTCCCGTTTTTTTGACTACCTTTGAACCTAATCTGATAATACCTGTCCTAAATTCCTTATTGCCTGACAGCATAGTTTTTTTGGTTGATTGTACGGCATTTTGCATAACATTCAACAATACGTGCCTGACCCTACTTTTTTCGGAAAATAGGTTTATTTTTTTGCTAATGCTGTTATGTATTTTTATTTCCGCCTTTTCGCTGCAACAATTTGCAATAGAATCTATGAACCCTCGTATCAAATCCTCCGCCAATAAAAATAGGTTAAAATTTTCAAAATTAGCATTGCCGCTTACGTTTTTTGATTTTACTTTAACGAACCCTAAAAAATCGTTTACTAAGTTATCCAACCTCTGCGCTTCGGTTTTTATTATGCCCGTTAATTTTCTATAATCACTACCGTTGGAGGCTATATTTTCCGTATTTAAAACGTATGCAGACGTATTTAGCGCTGCAAGGGGATTTCTTATCTCATGGGCCAACCATCCCGCAAGCTTTCCGGCGGTAGCCAACCCCTCATTTATTTTAGATTCCATCTCTAATTGTTTTATATAAGTTATATCTCTGAACAACAAGATAAATTTACCAGTTTTATACTCCTTGTTCTCTAACTTTGTCTTAGAGAATCCTAAAATCATATCTTTATATTTTAACTCAAACCTTTTTAATGCATTTTCGCCTCTGTCGTTTTTCGTTTCGGCTATGGTTCCGTTTTTATATATTTCATTTGTAGTGCCTAATGGAAAATTTTCAAAAATATCGGTTATTTTCATATTAAAATTATATAAAATACCAGCTTTATCACGAAACGCCCTATTTTCGGTATCCGGTCCAAGCATTTGAATAGCAGCTTTATTCATAAAAATGATTTTGCCACATTCGCCTAACACGATAATCCCCTGAGAAAAACTGTTAAATAATTCTCTATTAAAATTTTGCGATTTCCTTATAAATTCATCTCTCTCTACTATTCTGACGCTTAAAACATTCAACTCTCCCGAAAAATGATATAAAAGCCAGCTGAATATCAAAACGCCAAGTATATTGAGACTGGTTAAAAATAAAAGCTTATCGGGATTTGATAAAAAATAGGCATGACGCCCAATATTGAAATAGTACTGCATATCCGCAGATATACCTATGGCCGCCGCCGATGCTACTCCGAATATCATTACTCCCTTTCTCAAAAAAATAAATCCCGAAATAAGTACCAGCAAATAGTATAAGAATATAAATTTGCCGTCTAAGCCGCCGTTAAACAATACTACAATAGATATTACGATAAAATCGATAAACAGTTGAATAAATCCCAAGTAGACTATGTATGATAAATTTTCTTTCTTTTTGAAATAAAGGAGGACTAGGAAATAAGCGATACTTAAAATTATTATAAAGGCTATAAGGAAATAAACAAAAAACTTATAATGATTTATGTATCTAAGATTAATTAAAACATATGCAAGTATTATTATCGGAAAGGCAAAAAGTCTAAAGATTATCGTAAATTTTATTTTATCATATAAATCCTTATAACCCCTTTTATTATTTTTTTTCATTATTTGATGGCTTTTCCGAGATTAAATATCGGCAAATACATCGCTATGACAAGAGTCCCTACAACTATTCCGAGAAACACTATCAACGCAGGTTCTAACATCTGGGTTAGATTATTAACGGCATTATCTACCTCTTCGTCGTAATAATCGGCAACCTTAGCAAGCATGGCATCAAGATTTCCGGTTTTTTCTCCCACCATAACCATTTGAATAACAAGGGGCGGAAACAGTTTCGTTTTATTCAGCGCCATACTCAAAGGAGAACCGGAGGAGACATCCTCTTTCGTCTGCATGAGAGATTCTTCGATAATTTTATTGCCGCTCGTCTTGGAAACTATCTCCAATCCGGCAAGTATAGGCACGCCGCTTTCGACCATAGTAGAAAGAGTTCTTGCGAATCTCGCTATAGCCACCTTTTTGAATAAAGCGCCTACAAGCGGAGTTTTAAGTATAATTCTGTCTATATTTCTTCTGCCACTTTCCTTTTTCCGATATGCCTTCAACGCAAAAATAATTATGGCAGCAGCAATTATTATATATAATATATACGCCCTCATAAAATCCGAGAAGGCTATAACCTCTCTTGTAAGGGCAGGCAATGTTGCGCCGACGCTTGCAAACAGGTTTGCAAATACCGGTATGACAAAGGTCATAAGAATGATAATAACGGCAACAGCAACGCTTAGAACAGCGATAGGATATATCATCGCCCCTTTTATTTTTCTTTTTAATTTAAGTATTTTTTCGAAGTATATTGCTAACCTTTTAAAAACTTTATCCAAAACTCCGCCCTTCTCGCCGGATTCTACAAGATTTACATACAAATCATTAAAAACCCTAGGAAATTTTTTAAGACTGTCCGATAAAGACGCTCCGCTCTCAATCCCTTCCTTTATTTTTGTCAATATACCCTTTAATTCTTTATTTTTCTGTTGTTCTATCATTATCAACAGACCTTGAAGTATTGGAACGCCGGAATCTATAAGGGAAGAAAATTGCCTTGTAAACATTATAAGATCGCTGTCGCTAATTTTAGTTTTAGCACCTACTTCCTTTACTCCCTTAATGCTTAACGTGAAAAACTCATTCTTTTTTTTAACGTTTATAGGATAAATACCCATTTTCCGTATCTCTTCTATTACTTGTTCAGGATTCTGGGCGGTAATCGTCCCTCTTAAATATTCCCCGGTGTGTGTTTTTTTCCCTCTCCAAAGATAAGTAGCCATTTTATCACTCCTATTAGCAAACTTATAAATTACCGAAATCTATGCCCGAAAAGGGCTTATTGCTACTACCGCCGTCAGACCTATTGCCCATAGCACCGATAGCGGAGTTATTGATATCGCCGACTCCATTCCCCCTTACTACTCCCGTCAGACCCCCTTTCGATATAAGTCCAGAGCTTATAGTCTGCTTCAATTCTTCTACATCCGACGATCTGTTATATGCATCTTCCTCGCTTATTATCCCCTTATTCACTAATGAAGCCAATGCCTGATTTAATGTCTGCATTCCATACTTTTCCTGCCCGAGTTGAAGCTGGGAATAAATCTGATGAATTTTATTCTCTCTTATCAGATTTCTGATAGCTGCATTCGGTATCATTAATTCTGCCGCAAGCACCCTGCCGGTAGTGTCACATCTTGGAATGAGCGCCTGCGATAAAACCGCCACAAGCGAAAGCGAAAGCGATGATCTCACTTCCGGCTGTTGATTAGGGGGAAATATGTCTATAACCCTGCTTATCGTCTGAACGGCAGAGTTTGTGTGCAGGGTACCGAATGTAAGATGTCCGGTTTCGGCAATGGTGAGGGCTCCTTCCATAGTTTCCATATCTCTTATTTCGCCTACGAGAACTATGTTAGGGTCTTCTCTTAATATGTGCCTTAAAGCTTCTGAAAAACTGCTTGAATCCTGCCCTATCTCTCTTTGATTTACGAGGCAACCCTTATGAGAAAAAACGTATTCTATGGGGTCTTCAATAGTTATTATGTGTTCATGCCTACTCTGATTTATGGCATCTATCATTGCGGCAAGCGTAGTTGTTTTTCCTGAGCCGGTCGGGCCGGTTACCAAAACAAATCCTCTCGGTGCCTTAATAACTTCCCTAATCATAGGGGGGAGACCAAGCGCGTCGATAGTGGGAATTTCATGCGGTATAACCCTGAATGCCCCCGCAACGGCACCCCTATCGTAATATAAATTAGCCCTAAACCTTGAAACGCCCTCCTGACTGAACGAAAAATCCAACTCATGTGTTTCTTCGAACTTTTTTTTCTGAATATCCGTAATAACGCTATAACAAAGCCCTTGTGTATCTGCAGGCGTGAACACGGGAAAATCTAACGGAACCAACGACCCCCTAATCCTTACTTGGGGAGGCGAACCCACCGCTATGTGGAGGTCTGATGCCCCTTTATTAACGGTAATTTTTAATAAATCAATAATAAACGGCATACGCTACCTTCCTTTATTCGTATTCATAGTTATCTAAAGTTACTAACAGTAGTTCGACTCATTTGCCCTTACCATGAGTCGATGTTAAACGCTCGTATCCATTACGCCCATATATTGAATAATTTCTTCTAAGGACGTAATTCCATTTAAAAACTTATCTTTTGCCGATTCTTTTAATGTTTTCATTCCATTTTTTACAGCAAGCTTCTCTATTTCAAATTCATTAGCATTTTTATATATTTTATTCTTAATATCATCGCCTACGTTTAGCACTTCATATATAGCGATCCTGCCCTTGTAACCGGTTTTATTGCAAACGGAACACCCCTTTGCTCTATAAAACCTAACATTGGCAATGTCCGAATCTAAAAACCCCAAACCGGTTAAGGTCTTAATATCGGGATGATAGGGTTCCTTGCATTCGCTGCATAACTTTCTGACTAATCTCTGTGCTATTATCAAATTTAGACTGGAAGCGATGAGGAATTGTTCTACATTCATATTGATAAGTCTTGATATAGTAGCGGAAGCATTGTTGGTATGTATCGTAGAAAGTACTAAATGCCCTGTAAGCGCAGCCTTAATAGCGATTTCAGCGGTCTCTAAGTCTCTAATTTCGCCTACCATAATTATATCCGGATCCTGCCTTAAAAACGACCTTAACGCCTGAGCAAAGGTCAGCCCTATCTCTTCGTTGACAAGTACCTGATTAATACCTTGCATGTCATATTCTACCGGGTCTTCTGCCGCAGAAATGTTTACATCCGGCTTATTTAATTCGGAAAGTGCGCTATAAAGAGTGGTTGTCTTGCCGGAACCGGTAGGTCCGGTAACAAGTATTATGCCGTATGGCTTATATATAGCCGTTTTAAAATCTTTAAGCTGTGCTTCCGAAAATCCTAATTTTCTCATATCAAGCTGAAGGGCTGATTTATCTAAAATCCTTATAGCTATTTTTTCTCCGAAAAGCGTCGGAAGACACGATACTCTCATATCTACCTCTCTATTATCTATCTTTGCCTTGATTCGTCCATCCTGGGGCAGCCTTCTCTCTGCTATATCAAGCTGAGACATAATTTTCAATCTTGAAATTATAGGATTTTTGAGATTTCCGGGTATTTTCATTTGTTCCACTAATTTTCCGTCCATACGATATCTTATTCTTATTATAGACTCGTATGGTTCTACGTGGACATCACTGGCTCCTATCTTAACGGCATCCAAAAGAACCTTGTTGACGAATTTTATGATGGGTTGTTCGGAAGACGACCTTTGCAGTTCCGAAATATCTAATTCTCCATTAGTGTCTTCAATAGCAATAGAATTGAGATAATCCTTATTTTCAGTAAGAATACTTGATGCATTGTAATATTTAGATAATGCCGAGGCAATTTCGTTTTCCGAGGCAACGACTATTTCTACATTAAGTCCCGTTAAAAACTTTATGTCGTCTAAAGCCTCAAGTTTAGTGGGATCGGATATTGCAAGATACAGTGTGTTCCCCTGCCTTTTAAACGGTACTACCTGTAATCTAACGGCTAAATCGGGGGGGACGAGTTTTATTATACTTTCCGGAATCTCTCCTTCAAGCAAATTAACCGTTGCCGCACCAAATTCTTTAGATAAAAAAGAGACAAGCTCCGAATCTTTTATAAAACCGAGTTTCGTAAGCTGCCCGCTTATACTGCCGCCGACACAGCTTTGTTCTCCCAACGCTATACTCAGTTCATCGCTTGTTATTATGCCGTTTTTTACAAGAATCTCACCAAGCTTTAAATCCTTAAGCCTTTCGCCCTTTGCTATCCCTAATCTTGCCCTTTCTTGGATCAGTAATGCGTTAGATATATCATCCTTTTTTACGATACCGCGCTTTAATAGGATCTCCCCTAATCTCTCTTTCGGTAAATTAACGGATGGCATGAAATCGTTGCTCATAGTTAAATTATCTTGCCTTTAATGATTTATTTAATTCCCTCATTCACTCCACGGCAATGTCCCGTATTTTTATTTTACCATGTAAACTACAAACATAAAATCAATCAGACGGGCAATGCTTCTTTGAGAGCGTTAAAATCAATTCTTTTACCGGTCCATATATAAAAACTTTCTATAGCTTGAAAAAAAAGCATGGAAAGCCCGTTAACGGACATTAATGTTTTCTTTCCCATACTGTTCAAAAGTCGAGCCGCTTCAGCAGAATAAGAGATATCCATCAACAACGGTAAGGATTTCTTGTCAGATAAATTTTCTAAAAAAAATTGCTTTATTAATTCACCGCTTTCGCTTGAAGGGGTCACAGTATTAACAATAATATCACTATTTTCAAGCGCAGCCCTGCTCAAAGCATCATCTAAATTAAAACCTGAATATAGAACCGTTGAACCTGATTGTAAAACCCTTTTCCAAATTTCCGCATCCTCCTTAAGTATCATAGCTTTTTCTATGTTTCGATTAATAATCAATACATCTTTCGCCGATTCTTTTATTAAGGCATATATTATCGCCCTGGAAGCCCCACCTGCCCCCAGAACCGTGATTTTTTTATCTTTTAATCCTTCCTTAAATTCATATCTTACGGCCTTTATAAAACCGATTACGTCGGTATTATAACCGCTATAGCTGCCGTCTTTTTCTAAATTTACGGTATTGACGGAACCGATAAGCTCGGCATCTCCGCTCAAACGATCTACGTGGTCTAAAACATTTATTTTATACGGCTGAGTAATATTTGCGCCTTTTATCTTAAGGGCCTTAAACCCGTTAAATGCTACCGTAAACTTTTCGGGAGGGACATCGAATCTGCCATAACAGAGATTCACGCCCGCAAGTCTCGACATCGTATTTTGTATTGCCGGAGAGAGGGAATATTTTATATCGTAGCCGAAAATACCGGAAAAAATTTGCTCTCTCATATTAAACACTCATCAATAATTGTTTTAAAAGATAGTCTATTTTAGCCGCCTTTTTATCGTCTATGAACATATAGACATACCTTTCTATATCCTGTGTAACCTTTATCAAAGACTGTTTGTCTCCTTTATTTAGTCCGTTAAAATCGACCGGCACCTTATCCGCCTTGCTGCCGAGTTGCTCTCTTAATATTTTTTTAATAGAGCTCACTATGTCGTATACCTTAGCAGTTTCGTTCTGCGGTGGCTCAAGCTTTATATAACCGCTTTGCAAGAGATTATAGAGCGTTTTAAACACAAAGAAATCATTTTCTACAGATAAAGCAAGTATTTGATTGATATTCTCTTTCCCGTTCACCAATGAAAGCACGTTCCATATCGCCGGGGTAAGCGATAACGGTCTTAAATTACCGCTTCTGTTTGTAACTATGACCGGAACATAATTCTTTGACGGGATAACTTTAGCCATTACGGCGAGTTCGTCACGCCTCTTTTTGCAACCCATCAGTATAGGCGATAAATTCATAGGCTGAGCAAAATTTATAACGTCGGGCAACGGTTTTTCGTCGAAAGCAAATTCTCCATTGGTTAAAAAAAGTATATAGTTTAGCGTCTCGGATATATAATTTGATGTAAACTCATGCTCCTTTGCCTTGGGTATAGTTTCGGATTTGAGAAAATAGATATCAAAACCTGCCGTTGTTTTATAGTACGTCCTATATTTTTCCAGCACTTGAAGATAATCCTGCTTACTCATATTAAGCAATTTAACTACTAATTTTTCTAGAATATTATTATCGGAAATGGAAAGGAAATATAACATTCCTTCTTCTATGAAGAGCTTTGCCGCAAAATTATCGAATCTCAGGTTAAGCACGCCTGTTTTTTTCGAAATTTCTAAAAATTTTAATACGTCAAAAAGCTCCAGATTTGTTATGCTACCTTTTACGTCCATTATGATAAACCCTTATTAAGTTTAAATTAAAAACAAGCGCTTCACATGCGTCATAATAAATTTAATTATGCCGTTTTTATTTGTGAATCTCTAATTCTTTAATCAAATGATACATAAATCTGTTGACCACTACTACGAATATAGACCCGAAAAACAGCACTAAACCTATAATAAAGTAGGATAAAGCCATATTTTTAAGGGATTTAATAAAGAAAAATGCACCGGCTTCCGCTAAAAAGAAAAAAAACATAAATATCCACATTATGGTGAGCCATTTGCCGACAAATCCCCCAGGCACTTTATTTTTTAGAGAAGCCGCTATAACCATATTAGCAAACATTATTATTGCACCGACAGCAACGAGTAAATAAAAAAGACCCTTAAGTGTCAAGATCGAAGTAATTATAGACATTTTAACCTCCTCTCCAAAATTTTTTATTTTTTACGCTTATTTTTTTCAATATTTAAAAATTTAATAATAGTTTAATAATACAAAATAGATTTATTTTTTTCAATATGTTTTTTAAATTTTTTTTAAAGTTATGTTGAAAATTTTTTTTGTTTATCTTATAATTTAAGACATGAACACGGAAGATAGAGATACGGGTAAGAATATAAATGTTTTAACTTTTGAGGAAGCCCTCAAAAAATTAGAAGAGAACGTACTAAGTCTCGAAAAAGGAGACCTCGGACTTGAAGATTCTATCAGGATTTACGAAGAAGGTATAAAATATTCAGATTATCTCATTAAAAAACTCAATTCCGCCGAAAAAAAGGTAGAAGAGTTGACCGCGAAAAACAATGACGGAATTCAAGCCTCATTAAGTACCGAACAACTGAATTTATGAAAGGCATAGACCGATACATAGAGACAAATAAAAGCCTGATTAACGATTTCATAAAATCTTATTTTAATAAAACAGGGTACGATAAGAAATTTCCCCATAATAAATTTTCGCTTACTGACGCGATGCTCTACACCCTGACCATGTCAGGAAAAAGAATCAGGCCCATAATGCTTTTAATGACCGCCGATAGCCTTGGATTTTCCGAAAGAAAAAGACTGATTCCCTTTGCTTCCTCTCTCGAATTCATACATTCTTATTCCTTAATACATGACGACCTTCCGTCGATGGACAACGACAGCCTAAGGAGGGGAAAGCCCACAAATCATATAATATTCGGGGAAGCCTCGGCGATACTTGCCGGAGATGCGCTCCTTGCCGAAACCTTTGTCATTCTATCGGATGGAAAATACTCTAAAGGGTTCGACCCGAAAAAGATTATCGCGGTAATAAGGGAGCTTTCCTGCGCCGCAGGGGCAGGTGGGCTTGTGGAGGGGCAGTTTCACGATATTAACTCATTCGGAAAGTTTTCTTTAGATATAGAAAAGATCGAATATATAAACGAAAAAAAAACTGCAAGCCTTATAAGCGCTGCCTGTGCCGCAGGGGCAATATTATCTTCCGACGATGACGACGTCATAAATAATTTTAAAAAATTCGGGGCATGCGTTGGATTGGCTTTTCAGTTGACCGACGACGTTCTGGACATTACAGGAAACAAGGAAATTATCGGAAAAACGGTCGGGATAGATAAAGCTAATAATAAACTTACGGTTGCGGAAAACATCGGAATAGAAAAAACCAAGGAATTAATAAAAAAGTATAATGAAAAAGCTATAATTTATTTAGGCAAAACCGGCGCTGAAACAGATATGTTTATCGAATTTATAGATTACCTTACCAAAAGGATAAACTAATCCGAACGCATGACCGGCACAACATTAAGATACATTAAAGATAACAAATATTATTTAAATATTGGTAGTAAACCGCCATGATATTAGACAAGATTAAAAGCCCTAACGATATCAAGACCTTGAAACCGGAAGAACTTGAAATCTTAGCGGGAGAGCTCAGAGAAGAAATAATCACCACTTGTTCAAAAAACGGCGGACATATTGCCTCAAGCCTCGGAGTTACAGAACTCACCATCGCAGTTTTAAAATCGTTCGACATAGAAAATTCAGATAAAATAATATGGGACGTCGGGCATCAATCTTATCCGTATAAACTTCTAACCGGAAGGAGAGAGAGATTTTCTACGCTTAGAAAATTGGGCGGGATATCGGGTTTTCCCTCTATCAATGAAAGTAGATACGATTACTTCGGCACGGGACATGCCGGAACATCTATCTCCGCCGCTCTCGGCATGAGCGTTGCAAAAGATTTGACGGGCAGGGGTAACCAGGGCAGAATCATAGCTGTAATAGGAGATGCCTCAATATCTAACGGACTAGCACTTGAGGGCTTAAATAATGCAGGCTCTTTAAAAAAAGATATTATCGTTATTTTAAACGACAATGAGATGTCTATCTCTAAAAATGTCGGAGCCATTTCTAATTATTTGAACAAAATAATGAGTGGAGATTTTTACCAAGGGCTTAGAAAGGAAGCTGAAAAATTACTTAAGTCCATACCGCTGTTCGGAAATCAGATGGCAAAACTCGTCTCTAAATTCGAAGAGTCCTTTAAAAATCTTATAGTTCCCGGAATTTTATTCGAAGAACTGGGCTTTACATACATAGGCCCCATAGACGGACATAACATACCATATTTATTAGATTCATTTGAGAATATAAAAAAAATAAAAAAACCTATTCTCTTACATGTCATAACAAAAAAAGGTAAAGGCTACGGACCGTCCGAAAAAAACCCTTCTATATTTCACGGCGTATCGGCTTTTGACAAAAGCACGGGATTAATTCTAAAAAGAACGGACGATATAACCTACGGTGAGGCGGCTTCTAATTTTCTAATAAATATTGCCAAAAATAATAAAAAAATAATAGCAATCACGGCAGCAATGCCTGACGGTACCGGTTTATCTAAATTTTCAAAGGTTTTTCCGGAAAGATTTTTCGACACCGGCATAGCAGAGGGACATGCCTCTACCTTTGCCGCAGGGGCAGCCGCAAACGGACTGCGGCCTTTTGTTTTTATATATTCTACTTTTCTCCAGCGATCTTTAGACCAAATCATTCACGATATATGTCTTCAAAATTTGCCGGTAGTATTATGCATAGACAGGGCAGGTATTGCGGGAGAAGACGGGGCTACGCACCAAGGAATATTCGACGTATCATTTTTAGGTTATATACCCAACCTTATTTTTATGTCTCCTAAAAATGAATATGAACTTATGCAAATGATTAAAAGCTCCGTGTTCTACAATGCGCCAACCGTAATTAGATATCCTAAAACCAAAATACCCTATTTTGTATCTCCGGAAGAAAGAGATATATCCGTAATAAACGAAGGTGAATTCGAGGTTCTTTTAAATGGGAATGATAATGTCATAATAAGTCTCGGCGCTCCGCATACCGAAATAATAAAAAATTTACTCGACGATATAAACAAAAACGCCGCTAACAAAGAACAGGAGATAGGACTTATTAATGCCAGGTTTATATCTCCAATTTCTTTAAAATTGGTTGACAAAATAAAAAGTTCAAAGAAGGTTATGACGGTAGAGGAAAATGTCGAGTTTTCCGGATTTGGAGCAAAACTTTTAACAGTACTAAGTCAAAACGTCCCATTAACAAATTTAGAATATAAAATTATATCTTTAGGCAATAATTATATTGAACACGGCTCTCGTAATGAACTTCTCGCCGTTATGGGGTTTTCTAAAGAAAAATTACTTGAATCTATAAACGACTTTTTTAACGTAAACAGTGAAAAAAATAAGATTAGATATTCTCCTCGCTAATATTCAATCGATCGACGATCTAACTAGAACGAGGGCATCCTCGCTGATAATGGAGGGTATGGTATCCGTTGATGGACGGATATGTACAAAACCCGGAATATCGGTCAATCCGGATAGCCTGATAGAAATCAAAAGAACAGACGGATACGTATCTCGCGGTGGATTAAAATTAAAAGGAACACTGACGGATTTTTGCATTGATGTTAAAGGTAAGAGAATTATAGATATAGGGGCTTCTACCGGCGGATTTACCGATTGTCTTCTGAGGGAAGGTGCTGAATTTGTCTATTGTATAGACGTAGGTTACGGACAGCTTCATTATTCTTTAAGAAAGAATAAAAAAATTAAAAATTTAGAAAATACTAACATAAGATATCTATCATTTGAAGAAATCGGAGAAACATTAGACATGGCGGTATGTGATGTATCGTTTATATCACTTGCCAAGGTTCTTCCTAATATAAAAAATTTTATTAAAACCGGAGGACTTATACTCTCGCTGATAAAGCCTCAATTTGAAACAGAAGATAAAAGGGCTCTTAAAAAGGGCATAATAAGAGACGATACCGTCCATGAAACAGTAATAAACAAGATAATCGAATTTTCAAAAAACTTAAACCTCACTGTTGTCGGAGTAAAGAAATCATGCATAAAAGGAAAAAAGGGGAATACGGAATTTTTTATATTACTGTCAAAAAATACTTAGGGCATATAAAAATTTATAAATATTTCATACCGCCTTTTGCGTCTATTTTATTTGTACTCTTTTTTTTACTTTTACCGGCTAACGCAACTAACGCAAAAGCTGCACCCCTACAATCGGATACGGTATTCAACACGCTTACCGGTTTTGTCTATTACTATGGCGGCAATTACGACCGTGCAATCAAATATTTTAAAAGGGAACCAGGGGATTTACTTAAAAATCATTATTTTAATTATGTGCTTGCATCTTTATATTTTAAAAACGGGGAATATAAAAAATCCTTAAATCACATAGACCTTGCCTTAAAAACAAAAAATAAGAAAGGCAATACAGTAATTAAATATTTAATTCTCAAGGCAAAAATAACCGCCGATACGGGTAGGCTCAAAGAATCCATTGAAATTCTTAAAAATATCCTGAAAAAAAATCCCTATAATCTTAAAACCCTTTTATTTCTTTCTAACCTTTATACGTATAAAAGAGACTTAAAAACCGCGATATTTTATCTGAACATTATGAAATTAAATCACCCAAACAATATAAATGCTTATTATATGTTATCAAAAATATATATGACTCAAAATCAAAATAAAAAAGCCGAAGAGAACCTTTTATCCCTTATAAAAATAGACCCGTATTTTAAAAAGGCATACTTCAGACTTGCGGCGATCTACATGCTTTCGGGAAGGGAGCAGGATGCCGTAAATACGTTAGGTAAATATCTTAAGATAAACCCTAACTCTGAGACGGCAATTTATCAATCGGCAATACTCTATTATATTATAAAGAATTACAAGGCTTCTATAAGGCTGTTTTTAAATTTTATTAATATTACAAAAAATATGACGGGTTTAAAAAACAACGCATATTTTTTTATCGGCACTTCTTATATATTACAAAAAAATTATAAAAGCGGCATTACCTTTTTAAATAAGCTTAAGCCGGGAAAATATTACATTGACGCCAAACTCCAGGAAATGGCGATATACCTTAATAGCTACAGAGAAAGCGGCGAGATAAAATATAAGAAATCTATAGAAAACATAATAGCCGAAATGCTTTTGAACATAAAATTAAAAAAGAATTTAAGGTTTTATTATTTCTCGGCAATTGCCTTAACCGAAATAAATGATTATAAAAAATCTGAAGATATTATAAAAGCGGGACTTAAGAATTTTCACAACAATACCGCCCTTTTATATGAATTGGGTTCGGTATATCATTATCTAAAAAAAGGAAAAGAGGCTCGCGCAGTAATGAAAAAAATATTAAAAATAAATCCATATGATGCAGATGCCCTTAATTATTTAGGGTATAATCTTGCAATAAATAATAAGAATCTGAAAAAAGCAAAGATACTGATAAATAGAGCCTTATTCTACGATAAGGGCTCACCGTTTATCCTTGATAGTCTCGGTTTTATATATTACAGGGAAAAACAGTATGTAAAGGCATTAAAATTATTCAAGTTATCACTCAAAAAGCTCGGCAGATCCGCAACCGTTCTGAAACATACGGGTATGGACTATTTTATGTTAAAAAAATACAATAAAGCCCTTGAATATCTTAAAAAATCTTATAAAATCAAAAAATCTAAAGAGGTGAAAGGGTATATGATAAAAATAAATAAAATTAGGTAAATCAGCCTGACGTAGCCGTTTTACCTAATTTCCTGTAAATCGTCTTTAATCCGACATTTAAATCTTTAGCCGTTTTAACCTTATCGTAATTATTCATCTTTAGGGTTGTTCGTATGATCAAATTTTCCGCGTCTTCAAGCGTTGCACCTACGGGTATTTTAATACAATCCTTTGAAAAAAGCCGCTCGGATTTTAAATCATGCCCTGTTTCTTCCACTTCGTTTTCTAAATATTTTTCTTTTAGGTAATTAGGCAGCAGGGATTCATCTATGGCATCTCCTCCTGTCACGGCAACCATATATTCAATTATATTTTTTAATTCTCTTACGTTTCCGGGATAACCGTATCTTAACAAAATATCTAATGTCCCTTTATTTATATCCATAATGTTTTTGTCGTTTTCTTTAGAAAAATCCTCTAAAAATCGCTTTATTAGGACAGGTATATCTTCCTTTCTCTCTCTAAGGGGTATGAGTTTTAAATTTATTACATTAAGCCGGTAATACAAATCCCGCCTAAACTCACCATTCGAAACTTTTTTTTCTATATCCTGAGAAGCGGCTATTACCCTTATATCCACCTTGATCGTTTTGTTCCCGCCTACTCTCTCCAATTCCTTCTCCTGCAAAACACGTAATATTTTAGATTGCGTTTTCATGGAAACTTCACCTATCTCGTCAAGAAAGATGGTTCCGCCGTCCGCTATCTCGAATCTCCCCTTATAAAGTGAGTCCGCTCCGGTATAAGCCCCTTTTTCGTGTCCAAAAAGCTCACTTTCTAAAATAGTTTCCGAAAGCGCAGCGCAATTTACTCTGATAAAAGGCTTATTTTTTCTCCGAGAATTATTGACTATAATATTTGCGAGCAATTCTTTACCTGTTCCAGACTCGCCTTCTATTAATACAGTAGAATTGGTATTTGAAACAGTAATTGCGGTATTGACGATATCTATCATCTTTTTTGACGAAGTTATTAGATTGCCGAAATTAAATCTTTCATCAAGCCTTGTTTTTAAAGTATTTAATTCGTCTATAAGGCTTTTGTTGGATATTATTCGTTTAATTATTAAGCTGAGTTCGTCAAGATTTACCGGTTTAGTTATATAATCGTATGCCCCAAGTTTTATCGCCTCTACGGCGGTTTTTACCGAGCTGAACCCCGTAACGACAACGACGTCCGTACTTTGAGCCTTGCCGTCCTTTTTTATGACTTTTAATAAATCCAACCCCGTGCCGTCCGGAAGTTTAAGATCTGTAATTACTATATCTATCTTATCCTTATCGCCTCTATCGCCGGCGTTTAAGCCTAAAATCTTAAAAGCGGATTTAAGGCGATCTGCCTCATAAACTTTATAGCCACTGAGTTTTATAAAATCGGCAAGACCAATGCGGGAGGCTTCATCGTCTTCAACTACTAATATTACTATGGACTTTTTATGCGTATCGCTCATTTTTAAACTTTTTGACTCTCCGTCCTCTATATTTTAAGACGATAATCGGTTTATTTGCTCGGTTTCGCTTCCCGTTGTGTTTTTTCTTTTAAGGAGAGCATTATAAATCCTTCATGATAACCGAAATCTTTGTACCTACTCCATTATGTGAATCTACATTTATATTAAATCCATGAGCGTCTATAATATTCTTTGTCAATGCAAGCCCAAGTCCTACTCCCGTTTTTTTAGTGGTAAAAAACGGCTCAAAAATCTTTCGCATGTATTTTTTATCTATACCTGCTCCATTATCCTCCACGACAAGAGAAATCTTATTTAAAATATAAGAGGAATAGACCGATACCTCTCCTTTTTTACTTTTGTAAGATTCGACGGCATTTAAAATTAAATTTTTAAAAACCTGAAGCATTAAATCTTTGTCCATCTTAATGTTAATATCTCTATCTACTGAAACGGAAAATATAATTCCCTTTGCGGAAACCCTTTTTTCAATCAATTTGTATGCCTCTTCCATTAGTTCCGAAAGGTTGACGTTTTCTAAATTTAAATCGTAATCCTTGGTAAACTTAAGTATGTTGTCCATTGTTTGGGCCAATCTCGCGGTTTCGCTTCCTATAACACTGCCGGTTTTTACGATACCGTCTTTATTCGACTCTATGTCTTTAACCTTCTCGATTAACACCCTCGAATTAATTAAGACCGAATTTATGTTACCCTTAATTTCATGAATAATAGTGGATGGTACTTCAAGGATGTTCTTTTCTACAGACCTTAATGCCAATTCGGTATTTTCCTGGCTTTCTATCAGTCTGTAAAAATAGACGAACATAAAGATTATAATGCCCGCAAATAATAACAACGCCGTAGTAAAAACAAAATAAAAGGAAACACCGTTCAGCCCGCCCGACATAGACGGATAAACAAGCCTTAGCCCCTTTTGGCCGCCAAAAAAAATCATATTAGACTGTTTAAGAGAATAGAGCGCGGAGGCTTTAGAATATAATGAACCGAAAGTATAAGCCGTATACGCGAAAAATCCCGCAGTAAGCACCGTCAAGACAATAACGAGACTTAATAAAAAAACCTTAAATTTTTTAGTTTTAGTCTTATACGTTATCATAAGTATATTTTATTAAACTTTTATTTAAAAATCAAGTCAAAGGAACAATATCTTTTTTGGATTTCAGTCTTCTTCTTAAGATAAGATTTGCGAGCTCTATGTCTTTTTTAATCCTTTCTTCAAGTTCTTTTATATTATTAAACTTTATTTCTTCTCTCAACCTTTCCGTAAAGAAAACCTCTATTTCCACATCATATATATTGCCGTTAAAATCAAATATATATGTCTCTATTCTTCTTATTTCTTCATTAAACGTAGGATTAGAACCTATATTTGTTATAGAATCATAAAATTTATCGCCTATTCTCACCTGTGTAACATACACCCCGTCTCTGGGGAACAACTCCTCCTCCGGAATAATATTGGCCGTAGGAAATCCAAGATGCTTACCCCTGCCGCTTCCCTTAACCACACGACCGTGAACCGAATAATGCCTTCCTAAAAATCTCTTTACCGCGCAGACCCTGCCGGATATCACCAATCTTCTTATGAGCGTGCTTGAAACTACCTCTCCGTCTATTACAACGGGTTCTACGACGACAAGTTCAAAACCGAGCTCCCCTGATAGTTTCTCTAATAGGGGTATGTTTCCCGACTTTTTAACACCGAAGCCGAAATCATGTCCTACTATAATTTTAACCGGATTCAATCTTTTTACTATAATATTTTTGATAAAATCTTCCGGCATCATTCCTGAAAACTCAGGTGTAAACGTGATATAAACTAAATAATCTATACCCGTTTCCTCTACTAATTCCGTCTTTTTTTCGAATGTAGTAATCAAATGGACATTAGTCTCCGGGTGAAGAACCTTTAGCGGATGAGGATAAAAAGTCAAAACTACCGAAACTGAATTCGATTCTAAAGAGGAATCTTTAGTGAGTTCCATTAATTTTCTGTGTCCCAGATGTATTCCGTCAAAACTGCCTATAGTAATTACCGAGTCTTTGAAGCTGCAACCTGCATCATTAATTTCCAATATTTCCAATGTTTTTATTATCCTCCTTGTTCTTGTCTGTTTTATTTAAACAATAAAATTAAAATATATAACAATCCCATAATCCATCCTGTTATCCCCATTATTGAAATGTATAAATGCGAAAATTCACTCCCTATGAATATGAGAACCCCCGAAGAAATTATAACGGAAGCAAGTAAAAGTCCGCCGGTAAGCCTTTTGCTCGACCTTTCCATTTCGCCTATCAATCCCTCTAATCCCTTATGTATAAAATCTATGGAGAATTTATCTTCCGACATTTTTTTAAGTATCTTATCCGCTCTTTTCGGAAGTACCTCAAAAAAATTCTTATAGCTTTTTAAGTTATCTATGAGCATCGCCTCAATATCTTTTGCTTTAGCTTTCGCTTTTTTATCCGCCGATATGGAATTAAAAAACTCAAGTCCCGAATCAGCAAAGGAAAAATTTGGATTAAGCATTTTTGCCACAGACTCTATGGGAAGCATAGCCTTAAACAGAAGAGAAAGCTCCGAGGGTATCGCTAATTTATGATTATGGCCTATTTTTAAGGTTTCTAAAAGAATCTCGGAACTATATATGTCCTTGAACGGTTTATTGTCTACGCTTTCTATGAATTCTATAAGTTCAAATTTGAATGCCTGTTCCTCCCTTTCGGTCAAATTTCCCATGCATATATCAATAAATAGAGAAGCGGCATCTTCATAATCGTCGTGAAAAAAATCAATAAAATACCTCAGAACTTTTTTTCGTAAATCTTTCGTAATTATCCCTACGGAGCCAAAATCAATTATCCCTATCTTGTTTTCATTGATAACCAATATATTGCCGGGATGAGGGTCGGCATTAAAATAACCTACTATAAATATCTGATTTAAAAAATGGTTTAAAAATATTTTAAGGATATTGTTTTTATCGAAACCTCTTTTAGACAATTCATTTACGTCGCTTATTTTGACTCCTTCTATAAAATCTTCCACCAATACGTTCGCAGAAGAATATTCCCAATAAACTTTGGCTATCTCGACCGTATCTTTATCTTGGTTAATTTTCCTTACTTTTTCCGTATTTCCGGCTTCACGTAAAAAATCCAGTTCCGATGTAATATTTTTGACGAATTCCTCTAGAAATTCCTCCGCGTTATCGATATAGAGCAATTCTTTGGCGGCATCTCCGGCGATACTAGAGATAAAGTATAAAACACCTATATCCTTTTTGATTATTTTATGTACGTCCTTTTTTTTAATCTTAACGGCAACTACGGTTCCGTCTTTTAAGACCGCCTTATGCACCTGCGCTATGGAAGCCGAAGCTACGGGTGTTTCTTCAAAGGACGTAAAAACCTTTTCAATATTTAAACCGGTTTCCGCCTTAAATATTTCTCTGATATCGTTTATTTTATTATAATCTATACGTGTACTATCCTGCAGCTTCCTTAGTTCGATGATATATTTCAAAGGTAGGTCGGCTATTTCTTCGGAAAATATTTGTCCAAGTTTTATAAAGGTCGGGCCAAGCTCTTCTAAGGCATATCTCAATCTTACTTCGGGAGGAACGTTCTGATAATTATCCACCGGATAGGCTGCCTTAAGATATTTTTTAAATATAAAAAATCTCGAAAGCCCCAAATTAGTTATGATTTGATAAAAACCATGCTTTGCAAGAATCGCCGAAACCTGCCTTATTCTCTGAATCGCCCTCACGAATCTAATAAAATCGCCTATTTTCATATCTAAATTAACCCTCAGTCTCTATTTGCACGCCGAGATATGCCTTTCCTGCTTCATTTCCGCTTTCTTGCAGACAAAAATCCCGTCTTATATTTTTTATGTTTATCGAACTCGATAAACCTCAGATCTACCTCTCTCTTTAACAGGTCGATTGAATAAACGCTGACTTCAACTTTATCTCCTATCTTAAATATCTTCCTACCATGTTTACCTTTAAGTATCTTTGTATTATCGTTATATTCATAATAATCGTCGGCTATGGTCGAAACATGCACGAAGCCCTGTATGAAAAATCCCTTAATATCTACAAAAAAACCAAAATTTACTACGTTGGTGATGAACCCGTCGTAAACTGCCTGTTCATTTTTTTTTAAAAACTGCATTTTCTTAAAATCGGAGTACTCCCTCTCGGCATCCGAAGAAAGTTTTTCCCGTCTGGAAATTATATTAGATACAACCCTTAAGTAGTCTAAATTCAACCATTCCGGAACATTTTTACCTTTGCCCGCGTCTCCATATCCACCACTTTCGGCTTTAAACGTTTTTTTATTGCCGTCGTCCCCGTAAAGCATAAAGGCAAGAATCCTGTGAATTAACAGGTCGGCATACCTCCTGATGGGAGACGTAAAATGAGTATAAGAGGTCAACGCAAGTCCAAAGTGATGAATATTAACCGGAGAGTATACGGCAATACGCATAGATCTCAAAAATGCCTGCTCTAAAAAAGAGGATAATGGGTTTTCTTTTAATTTATCAAGCATTTCTTGATAGTCGAGTGAATTTTCTAATGGACCGTATACAAAAGGCAGCTTAAAATATTTTAATATTTTTAAAAATTCTTTAACTTTTTCCTCATCCGGTCTTTCATGTACCCTATAAATCGAAGGAACTTTTTTCGCCTCAATAAATTCCGCTACGGCACAGTTTGCCGTTATCATAAAGTCCTCAATCAAATCATGGGCAAAATTTCTCGGCTCGGGGATAACGTTTAAAACCTCGTTGTTTTCGTTTAATTCTACCTTGCTTTTAATCGGATCGAAATATAGACTGCCGTTTTTAATCCTCTTCTTTCTTAAAATTTCTGCAAGTATTCTCATTTTTAACAGCATATCTTTTATCGGAAATAACTTTTTATCCAATTCATGAAATAGTCCGCTGTCTCCTTCATTCTCAGACTCTGTTCTATCCTCCGACATTGTTAAATAATTATATACCTCGTTATATGTCAATCTTCCGAACGTCTTTATTGCCCCCCTATATATCTTTTTTCTCTCTATTTTCCCGGATACGATATCTACATCCATTTCGCAAACCATAACAAATCTCTTTTTCTTGGGAAGAAGACTGCAAAGATCGTTGGATAATCCTTCGGGGAGCATAGGATAAACATGCCCCGGAAAATAAGTAGAATTACCTCTCTTGAAGGCTTCCTTGTCGATATAGCCTCCATATCCTACGAAATAAGAAACATCGGCTATTGCAACGTAAAGTTTTACCAAGCCCGCTTTTGTCGACGTTTCCACGCAAACGGCATCGTCAAAATCTTTCGCATCTTCACCGTCTATGGTTATAAAGGGTAGGCGCGTCAAATCGCGTCTGTTTCCACTCTTACCGCCTACGGTTTCTTCTTCCTCCAAATCTTCCGGAATTTCCGAGAGTTCTTCCATCACCTTTTCATCAAACGATTTATAAATATCATACTTATTTAAAATTATTTCTTCTTCCGTTCCCTGCGACTCGATACCGCCTAAAACCTTGTCGATCAAGACCGCTCTTGAGGATAAATCGCCTGTTTTCGGCAAAATGGCATTTACTATTACGCCGTTTTTTAACATATCCTTATATTTAAATCTATGCATATCAAAGTAAAAAATATCATAAAATTCAGGGGAAACGGGAGTTAAAATGGCTATATTTTTTTCAACTTTTACTACAGCTTTAAAACTTTTCAGGTTTCTTTTTACTATCCTTACGACCCTCCCCCTTCTGCCCGCAGAACCATTCTGCGACTTAGCAGATAACTTAGGCTTGCCGTTTGTTTTAACCCTTTTTCTATTCTTTTCTTTCAAATAGCGTGAACTGTCCGGTATGAGCTGTATAATTACGACATCATTCGGAATTGCACCGCCCAAATCGGAATCTCTCACGAAAATATCCCGACATCCTCCGGTATCGTCGCTTATAAATGCATAGCCCCGCTTTTTTGTAAGCACGGTCCCGCGTATTAAGTTTAATTTTTGCGGATATATATATTTTTCACCTTTAGTAAGAAGCAGTTCACCGCTGCTTACCATAGAATCCAGCATTTTCTTAGCGGCAGGAAGCGCTCCGGGGGAAGCAATACTTAAGCCGTGTTTAATATCCATGAAAGATAGGGGGATATCAAACTTTTGGGAGAATAGATAAATAATATCTTCTTTAGTCACAGTTTTCATATATTTTCTATGTCAATCGTTTAATAAATATGATAGAATAAAAGCCCGAGTTTTTATAATGATAACATTAAGCGATTATTTTTTCATTATAAAATAAAAAATAGTTTTTCAAAAGGTTTAGGCCGGAATGGCGGAATTGGTAGACGCGCACGGTTCAGGGCCGTGTAAGATTAATCTTGTGGGGGTCCGACTCCCCCTTCCGGCACCAGACAAATAAAGGATATTAACGGAAAATCTAAATGGCGGAAAAATTATGGCAAAGATTAAAAAATATTTTTACTTGCTTCCCCTTATATTGTTCTTATTTGCATTAATAGATTCGGTAAACATTACCGGTAATAATTATTACAATACCTCCTATGCGGCGGGTACTATTGATAAATCCATTAAATCGGACGTCTCGTCTAAAATATTATTAGATTACACAAATGAAAAGATAAAAAAAAAATTCGAAGACGTTATTACGGAACACGAAATAATAAAAATACTGAACAAAAAAGGCATCAATAAATACTCCACTTTAAGTTTTCCCTTTTCTAAAAAAAACCAGAAACTTCATATATATTTCATTAAAATATTTCAACCCGACGGAAACGTCTACAACGTAAACTTAAACGGCTTAAAAACGGTTACCGCACCCTTTAACACGGAAGCACCTATTTTTTCTAATCAATTATTAAAAACAATCCGACTTCCGGAACTCACAGATGGTTCCGTCATCAATTATAAATTTAAGACTACTACCGTAAAACCGTATATGAAAGATAGTTTTTTTACGGAAGATTATTTCGGCGGATTATCCCCTTTAAAAAAATCCGTTTATAGATTGACTATACCCAGGGACGTTTATTACAAATACGTAGAATACGGATTTGATAAAAAACCAAGCATCACCGAAAACTCCGGAGGTACAACGCTTATCTGGCAAATATGGAATAGAAAAAAAATTATGCCGGAACAAATGGGACCGAGTGAATCCTTTATAGTTCCCCATATAACGGTATCGTCCATCAGATCCTGGGATAAAGTGGCTGTGTGGTATGCCGGACTTACAAGCGACATTATAAAACCGGGTAAAAATCTTAAGTATTTTATAAAAAAATTAATCCGTTCAAAAAAGACAAAATTACAAAAAACGAAGGTCATTTATAATTTTGTCGCTAAAAAGATAAGGTATGTCGGATATGAATTCGGGATAGACGGTTATAAACCCAGTAACGTTAATTCTGTTTTTAAAAATAGGTTTGGAGACTGTAAGGATCATGCAACGCTTTTTGCATCAATGTTAAGCATGATAGGCGTTAAGGCTTATCCTGTCCTTATCCCCACGACGGAAATTCCAGATATGAATCCCAAACTTCCGACACCGTTTGTTTTTGATCATGAAATAACGGCTATAAAGCTAAAAAACGGTAAATTTATGTTTGCGGACACTACCTCCAACGTCACGACGTTCGGCGACCTTCCGCCTATGGATCAGGGCAGAAACGTCTTGATTATAATAAACAGCAAGGGGATAATAGCAAAAACTCCGATTTTTCCGCCGAGAAAAAACAGAATAGACATGAAAGAATATGCCGCTCTCTCTTATAACGGCAGTATCAAGTCTAAAATTACCTTTGTTTATGCCGGAGCATACGACATGTATAAAAGATATCTTTACTCATCTGAATCTGCACAAAAAAAGAAAAACGGCATTTTAAAAAAAATCTTGAACATATCCCCCAATGCCAAACTAAGCGGATTTTCTTTTAAAAACGGCAACAGCCTTACAAAACCGTTCATAGAAAAGATTTCATTCTCCGCAAAAAAATATGCCGGTAAAAAAGGAAACATAATGCTTGTACGACTCCCGATAAGGACTATGACGACACTTGCTAAAGTAACTGCCCTCAATCACAGAAAATATTCGTTAAAATTCGGATATAATTTTTCCGAAAAAAATACAATATATTTAAAATTTCCAAAAAGCTATAAGCCTGTTTTTATTCCAAAAGATATAAACGTCAAAAACATTGTCGGGTCATTTAAGACCTATTACGTCGTTAAAAACAATACTGTTGTTTTTAATTCATATTTTTCAACAAACGGTTACAAAATACCGCCTAAAAATTATCTTATGGTGAAGCGTTTGTTTAATAAAACGATAAAAACGTTAAGCCGACAGGTTTTAATATTTCACGACGACAGATTAACGACTAAACGTTAGTTACTACTACCGACGGCAAAAATCTTTCTACTAAAAGTAAACGATTGATTTTTTATACGCTTATATAATATAATCCATAAATTCTATTTATTAAAAATAAACACTAAAATAAAATACGGAGGTCATTTTAATGAAAGTGAGCATAATAGGCGCTGGCAGGCTCGGGGCGACTCTTGCATATACCTTAACCCTTAAAGATATCGTTAGGGAGGTTACTCTTATAGATATAAACCGCAATTTATCAAGGGGTGAAATGCTTGATATCTCTCACGGAATATCGCTTACCGGTCATACGAGAGTTAGAACCGCCGAGTATGACTCCGTTAAAAACGCAGATATTATAGTTATAACCGCAGGAATCCCAAGAAAACCTGGGGAATCAAGGTTAGATTTAAATAAAAAGAACGTCCACATATTAAAGGATATAGTAAGCAATATTGTCAAATATAACAAAAGCGCAATTCTTTTCGTTGTATCAAACCCGGTGGACATAATGACTTACGTGGCATATAAGGTTTCCGGTTTTGAAAGAAAAAAAGTTTTCGGTATGGGAACAATGCTTGATACGACAAGGCTTCGCTCTGCCATAGGCTCTTATTTTAATTTGAATCCTAAGGATGTCGATATAATGTTTCTCGGAGAACACGGGGATAGCATGACCCCGGTTTTCTCTCTTGCAAGCATAAACAGTGTGCCTTTAAGCTCTATCCCGGGATACGACAAGAAAAAGCTTGAGGAAATGGCCGAGTACTATAAAACGTGTGCCGCCGAGGTAATTGCCTTAAAAGGCGGGACAATATTTGCTCCCGCAATAGTAATGGCAGAGATTGTTGAATCTATGGTTAAAGACAGGAGACAGATAATGCCGCTATCGGTTTATCTTGAGGACTATTACGGGATTAACGGAATTTACACCGGCGTTCCTGCAATTCTTTCAAAAGACGGAATAGAAGACGTAATAAAACTGCCTTTAAATAAAAAAGAAATAGAAGGGCTTAAGGACTCGGCATCCATAATACAAAACGCCATAAAGGACTTGAGAGATAGCGGCTTCATAGAGTAACCGCCGGATGAAACAACAATGCCGCGTGTATTATCGACCGTATGCTTATTATTTAAACCTGCTGCTCGTAATAGTACCTACGACGCCGCTTTTTTTTCCGGTTTTCTCTTCTATCAGCGAGGCGATACCGAATCTTCCCGTGTGCATCCGTAAATCGTAAATATTTAAATAAAGCGCGTAATCTCTCATAATACCGAGATTCTTTCTAAAAGAATTTTCTAAAGAAAAAATAGAGATATCAATCCGTCCGTCATTTACGGTTAACGACCTTACATATGACTTCCCAAATCTATGAAGCGACAGAAGATACAGTACATACGAAACATTTACCTGATTTTTATTTACGCTTTTAAAAAAAGTAAGATTGGTTTTGATTCTGTCTGATCTTGACATATCGTTCTTCAATTTATAACTTAGGTTATCCAAAACGATATTGTATTTTTTCGAATAATTAATGTAGGATAAATAGTATAGTGATATAAAAAACCATGTTGCGACAATCAAAAATACAAGCAAAACCATAACTAAAGGATTTATCCCGTTTCCGTTTCTCCTATCGTCATAACCAAAAATTTTCTGCAAATCGGAATGAAAATCCGATCCTTTAATTTCAGTCATATACATTACCTTTTTTTAGATAAAATCAAACTACGTAATTTATATCATAAAAAATTAATATTGTAAATTAAAGAATTAAATATCTTGAATTTTATACGGCTATGTTGTAAAATTTTAACTCACGGTTATTCATCAATCATTCTTGTAACTTGCCGAAGTGGCGGAACTGGTAGACGCACCGGACTCAAAATCCGGCGGGAGCAATCCCGTGGGGGTTCGACTCCCCCCCTCGGCACCATAAAAACAAGCCTTTACGTGCAGCATCTATCTACCTAATTTTTTTATAATTAAATATTAAATTTATTATGAAGATATTCTTTGACGGAAGGCTCATACATTATGCCGGCGTCGGCAGATATGAAAGAGAGCTTATTGCGGGGCTTTTGAAACTTAATCCCAAGATTGTCTTTTATATAACGGGTGATGAGGTAATAATTAAAAACTATATAAAAGAATTTAAGCTTAACGAAAAGAATTTCTACATAATAAATACGTCAATAAAAAAATATACTTTTAAAGAACAATTTTTGCTGATCAAAAACATAAAGAAATTTAAAAACGAGGTGAACGTCTTCTTTTTTCCTCATTTCAACATACCGTTTCTTTATGTGCCGAAAAACTCGGTAGCCGTTATCCACGACCTCACGTTTTTTCATTTTCCAGAATATTTCGGCAGAATCAAGACATTCTTTGCCCGCATTGTTTTAGAGGGCGTACTTAAAAAGGCAAATAAAATCATTACGATATCAAACTACGTCGAAAACGATATTATAGACATGTTCGGAAAAAGAAACGGCAGGATTATTAAATCAATAAAAGCATTAAACGCCTCGAACCTCCGAAAAAAGATTATCCCAATTTATCCGGGCTATTCCGCAAGATTTAAGCCGGCTTCACGGGAAGAAATCATTAAATTCAAGCGGAAAAAAAATCTATCCCGCTACATTCTTTACTGCGGAAATCGAAAAAAACATAAAAACCTTACAAATCTCATTCATGCTTTTAACGACCTAAAAAAAGAAAATGAATTTAACGACCTTAAACTCATCCTTATAGGCAAAAGGTTTACCGGAAGCAACAAGCCCGATTTTATAGATATATTTATTAAAAAATTTAATATTAAAGGCGTGGAATCTTTAAACTATGTAAGCGATGATGAGCTAAACCTTTATTACTCCGCCTCAAACGCATTCGTCTTCGTCTCCCTAAGCGAAGGGTTCGGATTTGCTCCGCTTGAAGCACTCGCATCCGGAGCACCGTCTTTAATCCTTGCCGACAACAGTGTCCTTCCTGAAATATTCAAAGACATGGCTTATTACGTAAATCCGTACGACATAGGCGAAATATCCGCTGCCGTTAAAAATGCGCTCAGGGATAACGGCGCAAATCACGACAAAGATAAAATAGACAGAATATTAAACGGCTACTCATACGAATTATTAGCAAAAAATATTTATAACGTACTATTAGACGTTTCCTCGTTATAATTTAGCCCTTAAATATTGTTTAGGCCACTCTATGCCCGTTCCTAGTTTTTGTGCGGCATGTAATGGCCAGTAAGGATCCCTGATTAGCTCCCTACCCATAACGACCATATCCGCTGTTCCGGAGCCAATTATAAAATCGGCAAATTCAGGCTCGGCAATAAGCCCGACACCGGAAACCGCTATATCCGCCTTCTCTCTGATCTCTTTTGCAAAACCCAACTGATAACCGGGGTAAACATCCATTTTTGCGTCCGGTGCAATTCCTCCCGATGAACAGTCTATTAAGGAAACTCCCGATTCTTTCAGTATTTTCGCTAAAATGACAGCCGATTTAACGTCAAAACCTCCCTCTATCCAGTCAACCACCGAAATTCTGACAAAAATGGGCTTATTTCTCGACCGGTTTCCTCTTTTCACGGCATCTATTACTTCAAGCAAAAACCTTGCCCTGTTCTCGAGAGTTCCTCCATATTTATCTTTTCTCCTATTAGAAATAGGAGATAAAAATTCGTTTATCAGATACCCGTGAGCGGCATGTATTTCTATGACATCAAATCCGGCTTTATCGGCATTTATAGCCCCGACTGCAAAATCTTTTATCACCTTTTCAATGTCGCCGTTATCCATTTCCTTAGGAACGGGATAACCGACATCAAACGGAATAGGGCTCGGACCAAGCGTCTGCCATGCCCCCTCCTCCCGTTTTAATGGTTCTTCCCCTAACCATGGAAGGTTGACGGAAGCCTTCCTTCCCGCGTGCGCTAATTGAATACCCATCGCAGAACCGCATGATTTGCAAAATTCTACTATAGGCTTAAATGCCTCAACATGTTTTTCATTCCACATTCCGGCGTCGTAAGGGCTTATTCTTCCCTCCGGGCTTACTCCCGTCGCCTCCACAATAATTAAACCTACTCCTCCGACTGCGCGAGCGCCCAGATGCGCCATATGAAATGCACCTACGACACCATCCTTGGCCGAATACATACACATCGGGGCCATCATTATTCTGTTTTTGATCTTAACCCCGCCTACCTCTAACGGCTCAAAAAGTCTTCTCATCCCAAACCCCCTTTTCTATATTTCTTATCGACCGTTCGCTCATTTAAAAGCCTTTTGCTAATATCATTATTATATCATGATATTATGATTACGGCTTGAACACGTAAAATAAACCGATAAAAAAAAGTAAAACTATCAGTGTGTATTTTAGCCATTTTTCATTTAAACGACCGGAAATTTTCGGACCCAATACGGAACCCAATATGATCCCGGCAATCTCCACCAAAAGAACCGGGACTATAATATGAACTCCCATCCTGACATAATTAGATACGCTTACGATAGACGCAATCAATACCACTAATATGCTTGTGCCTGCCGCTAAGAAAGCCGGAAGCCCGTTTATATCGGTCAAAAACGGAACGATTAAAAACCCCCCGCCTACACCGAAAATGGATGATACTATCGCGATTAAAAAACCGGCAATAAATAAAATAGGCGGACTAAACGAGTGTTCCTCTGACATAAATTTAAAATTGATCTTTTTAAAAGAGAATTTGCCTATATAGGTGACATCCGACATATCCTGATTCTTACTACCCTCAACGTTGCCTTTTTTGGATTTTTTAATCCTTTGTTTCACAATCTTATATATCATTAACGCCGTCACTATGAACGTTAAATAACCGAAGAGATATTTAAACGATTTAAGTTCGAAAAGATAATTTTTTGAAAGCCACGAGCCAAAAATAGCCCCCATTATGGCTCCGAAAGCCATCGTAAAGCCCACATAAAACAAAACCTTTTTTAAACTCTGAATCCTTTTCTGTCTGAAATAAACCGGAAGAGCGATCAATGGCGAGATAATGACCAAAATCTGACTCATCACTTTTACCGAATTTGCGACCGGAATATTCAAGACCGTTATGAATCCGAAACTTGCAAGTATTCCGCCGGCGGCACCTATAGAAGAAAATATGAACCCGGTGAATACCGCCCACAAAAAGGCCACTAAATAATAGATTACTATGTGCATAAGCGTTCCTCCTCTATTTGTAAGTTTTTATCGTTATATGGAAATTTATACGAAAAATAAAATACTTCAGGAGAAAAAACCGAATATTTAAAAACAAAATCAACGGAAAACAATAAAAAAAATGAAATAATACGGATATGTAAATAATTAACAAGCAGTGATAAAGAAGGTAATAAATATGATAGGAAAAAACCGACCCGGGTTTTTATATAAAATCTTCATCCGCAATCCATGCGATATCAACCCTCAACTAATGTTTATATTAAGAACTAAAACCTTATATTATCATAAGACATCTAATTATAAAATGCAACCGATTACATAAAAATGCCCGCCTTTAAGCGGGCATTTCAGGAGGTGATGGATAAAAACCTTATATCAAAATTAAAATGCTATTCTAACCTGAACCAATATTGCATTGGTATCTCCCATCCACTGACCATAGTTTATATACATAGGGGATGTAGACGGCAGATCCCTGTAATCCTTTGCATTGAGGAACCGGTAGTTCTGTTCGTCTATCGCAAAGGTTATATGCTTATTAAAATGATATCCTATGCCCGCTACGACCCTCTGAAAATCATAAGGATTTCCATATTTGAAATTGGCTGAATCCGTCTGCGGAGTTGAATAATAATACCTCTGTATAAGACCAAAAAGACCGAATTTACTATTAGGGATATTATAATAACCGAATGCGTCCAAGCCATGTTCGGTATTATGGGGTGAAGTACCGAGTTTACTCGGATTAAACGGGAGCGAAGCACCTGACAGATTACACCCGTACACGCCGGGAGACGAAGTATTTGCTCCTATTCCGCACCAGCTTCCCTTTGAATTATTGATGTTGCCGAAACCTCCCAATTGGTTAATGGCGTAATCATACTGTAATACGATTACAGAGTCGGGTGTTTTATAATGAAGTATTGCCGCCGCTCTCGCCGTAGGATGATTTTCTCCTGCCGGGAAAAACGTATTTTGTTGTGCCCATGCGTAATAACCGCTTATCCCGATACCATTAAGCTTAGAATCGGCGCCGAAAGGATAAATGTCCAATCTTATTTGCGGCGATTTCTGTTCCGCTTCCTCATTATTATGCCATCCGCCGCTATTAAAAAATCCGGCATTATATGCCATATAAACCCTTCCATCCGTTTTGTACCTTCCGGTAATACTTATACCGGGCTGCGTAGAAGTAACACCCAGAAAGCCATAAGGCGTTCTTTCCGTAAAATGGTAGCCGAGAAGGCCATCTTCCCATGCAATCAGCGGGGTCGTGGTCTGTCCGACTTTTAAATTCATGGTTAACCCGTTTGCATCATAAATTTTGTTAAATTGTAGATAGGCATACTTTAAACGTATAAACGCACTGCCGTCCTGCCCTCTGTGGATATTAGGCGTAACCCTTAAGAACCATTTCTTGTTTTTTCTAAAGACAAAATTTATATAACCCCTGTTTACGTTAAAAGCATTATAGTTGTTATTGCCCGGTCCGGGACGATTTTCTTCAAGCTGTAAATCCTGCGAAAAGCCGGTATTATTATAATATCCATAACCGATCCAAATCGTCGTTCCGAGCTTTACGTGCTTTGTCCATGCAGGAACCGCGTTTGATACCGCCTTTTTAATGCCGAATAACTTCTTGGTTATGTGTTTACTCAGCTTGCTCCTTCCGCTTCCGGGCTTTAAAAACACCTCTCCCGTTATAGGGTTTTCGTAAAGACTTAGGCTGTTTCCGTTATTTGAACCGGCATGAGCCGTATTAATCGCGCCGCCGATAAAAACAGACGCCACAACGAGAGTAATTACCGCAACAAAGACGGCTGTTTGTCGCGCATACGGCAATATGCCCGAATCTTGTTTTTTAGAACTGAAAAACCCTCCCATACTCATAATCTCCTCCTTTTAAAAATTTAATTGATTTAGTTTATCTCTTCTAATTTTTCTTTTTACCCGATTCTTATGTCTTACACATATAATTTTAACAAACAAATATTACATATTCGTTACATTTATGTTAAGTTTTTGTTAAATTGTTTCGATTTTGTTTCCGCATGCCGAAAATAAGCGGACCAATGCTTGGAGAACCCCGTCATTAAGGGATAATATAAAACTAAATTACATCGCAAGACTTAAGCAAACGAGAAGATATTGACACGAACTTATTTAATACATATAATAATCGACGTATCCATATATATAAAATTAAAGTTTGATAATTAACTGGAGGCAATTATGACATTAAATTTAGGCATTTCAAGAACCGTTAAATTAGATTTTGACGATGCGGTAGTAAGAGTCAAAGAAGTCTTTAAGGAAAACGGATTTGGGGCAGTAACGGAAATGGATGTTAAAAAAATTCTTAAGGAAAAAATAGGCGCTGACTTTAAAAAATACACCATTTTGGGAATGTGTAACCCCAAAATTGCAATGGAGGCCATAGGCGTAAGCGACGATATAGGATTATTGCTTCCATGTAACGTATGCGTTTATGAAAACAAGGATGGAGAAACCGTAGTCAGCGCTATAAACCCAGAGACTCTTTTAGGATTAGTCGACATTAAAGAAATGAACGAAAAGGCATCTATCGTAAAAGAAAAGATAATAAAATCGATAGATAATATTTAAATTAAAATACCATGCCTTATAAATTCATAAATAAAACAATGAATAAATTATAAGGTTAATTTTGCAAGTATATTTATGACATTATATATGCCGAGCGAACATGCATACCTTGGATCCGTTCGATCTGTCTTTTTCCGTGCCGTATCATATACCATTATGTAAACGGCACGCACTCAAACCATAGTAACGCTATGAATTATCTTAATTTTCCAATATGAATATATTATGCAATGTCAAAAAGAACCTATCCGAAAATAAATCGATAAAAGCACTCGGTATCGTGTTCGGCGATATAGGGACAAGCCCCATATATACGATTGCCGTCATTTTTGCATATCTAAAAGTTACAAACGAAAACGTGCTTGGCGTAGTATCCCTTATAATATGGACTATAACGCTTTTAGTTACCGTTCAGTATGTCTGGTTTGCCATGGGTATAAGCGAAAGAAATGAGGGCGGCACTATAATCCTTAAAAATATCATACAAAAATATGCAAAATCGGCAAGAGAAATTACCTTTATAACCATTATATCGTATATAGCCCTTTCTCTTTTAATAGGTGACTCCGTTATCACGCCCGCCATAAGTATTTTGAGTGCCGTTGAGGGTATTAGCCTTATACCTTTTTTTCAAAACGTAACTACCGATACGATTATTTTAATTTCGGTTGCCATTACGATAATCTTATTTTGGTATCAGCATAAGGGAACAGAAAAAATAGCAAAAATATTCAGTCCGATAATGCTTTTATGGTTCATAACCATAGGCATTTCAGGCTTATTTTCACTGATTTATGCGCCGGAAATCTTATTAAAGGTTATTAATCCCGCCTATGCCTTGAGATTCGTATTCGACAGTAACATCCCTGTAAGCCGTTTAATGACACACGACATCATTTCCCTATTCGTATTATCAGACGTGATCCTTTCGGCAACGGGAGGTGAAGCCCTATATGCAGATATGGGGCATATAGGCAGAGAACCCATTACTAAAGCATGGGTATTCGTATTTATTATGCTTGTTTTAAATTATATGGGACAAGGCGCTTTTCTGCTTATGCACAAGACAGAAACAAACACGTTTTTTCAGATGCTTTACTCACAATCGCACTTTTTTTACATTCCGGTTCTTGTTTTAAGTATTATGGCAACCATAATAGCCTCACAGGCCGTTATAAGCGGCATATTTTCCGTAGTTTATCAGCTTATAAATAACAGGATAGTTCCGCTTTTAAGAATAGATTACAAGTCCAGCGAAATACAATCTCAAATATACATAAGTTTTGCAAATTGGTTTCTGTTTTTAAGCGTTTTGACAGCAATAATAATTTTCAGAACATCCAATAATCTCGCTATGGCTTACGGACTCGCAGTCAGCGGCACTATGGCTTTCACCGGTATTCTAATAAATATTCATTTTTATCACAAAAAGAAATTTATTATGCTATTCGTCTCGCTCGTTACGACATTTGCGGATATCATGTTTTTAACTTCAAATCTATTATACAAAACATTCCAAGGGGGGTATTTCGCGCTAATAATAGCTACGTTGCCGTTTGTCACTATAATGATATATACTGAAGGACAAAAAAGACTGCACAATATATATAAAATGACGGATTTAAACATATTTTTAAAAGAATATAATGACCGCTATAAAAATTCCGCCAAATTAAAGGGCACTTCTCTGTTCTTTGCAAGCCTATCCGATAAGGTATCTCCGTATATAGTCAAAACAATGATGGATAATAATATAATATACGAAAAAAATATTTTAGTATCGATAGAAAGAACTGCAAAACCTTACGGGACGGACAGTTTATTCAAAAGCGACATAGGCGTGGGACTCAGTCATCTTACGATAAGGGCGGGGTATTCCGAAGTCGTAGACGTAGAGGCTATGCTAAATAAATACAATATCGATGAAACCGTTATATTTTACGGCTTTGAAGAAATAGTCAGCAATAACGTATTCTGGAAAATATTTGCGCTGATCAAAAAATTATCCCCATCGTTCGTAAGGTTTTACAAATTGCCGGCAGAAAAGGTACACGGCGTAATGGTAAGAATAAAGATGTAATTTGTCTATACATTTTTATATTTATAATGCCTATAAATTAAAATCGTTACGGAAGCTATTATCGCAAGCATGCTCAGCATCTGTGAAATTCTTATGCTGTTTCCAAGCCATAAACTATCTATGCGCGTTCCCTCCGTAAAAAATCTGGTCGCCCCGTACCATATTGCATAACCTATGAGTATCTTACCCGCAACTTTAGGTTTTTTCCTTGAAAGCCACATCAAAAATATAAACCCGAAAAAATCAGGAACGGATTCAAAGAAAAAGGATGGTTCAAAGTGTGAATACATAGTCAAGTTTTTAGGGTAGGCAGCCTGAAAGAGATATCCCCACACACCAAATATTAAATGTTTCGGGGTATAAGCATTGACCGGACGCAGCGCCTTCGCAATAGGAATTCCCCATTTAACGGGGTAACCGAATGCCTGTTGGTCTATAAAATTTCCCCATCTGCCTATTGCCTGACCGAGAAGAAGACTCGGGGCCAGCATGTCTATATAAAGCCATATATTTAGCTTTTTTATCCGCGTATACAAAAAAAGGGTTAAAAGCCCGCCAATTTCTCCTCCGTATATCGCAATTCCTCCCTGCCATATATAAAAAATGCTTATCGGGTTATCGGCGTAATACCCCCATGCAAACACTACGTAATAAATACGGGCAAATATGATCGATACTGGTATCGCAAAAACCATAATATTAATTATATTTTCAGGGTCTTCGCCCCATGATTTTGCCCTAAAATACGCTATAGCGATACCGATAATGAAACTGGCACCTATTAATATGCCGTACCAATGTACCGGAACGTTACCCAAAAATATTACAGGGTTTGGCGCATACCAGTTGTTAAAATTGAACATTGTCTGCTCCCTCTATTTTATATTTTATTTACCTTATGACCTTTGCAAACGCGTAAGTTCTTTCAAAATATGTGTTAGATAGGTCCGTTATCGTTGCCTTGCCTGCACTGTAATTCTCCTGTATAAATTTATCGTGACCTATGTATATGCCTACATGTGAAATATAGGGGGCGTATGTCCTGAAAAATAACAGGTCCCCCGGTTTTAGTCTATTTTTAGGGACATATTTGCCCAATCTTGCCTGTTCGGCAGCGGTTCTGGGAATAGGTATACCCAATTTAGAAAATACTTTTTGGGTAAGTCCCGAACAATCCATTCCATTATATTGCGACGTCCCTCCCCAAACATACGGAACTCCCAAATATCTATATGCTACGCTAACAATCTTTTCGCCCAGAATAAAATTATTTTTTGCTCCAAATCTTTCGCTTCTTCCGCCGGCGTAGCTTTGATCGTTTTCCGCTACCCTATAAGTTTTATAGCCTTCCGGTACCCTAATAACCGCACCCTGTTTTATCATGTTTGAATATAAATGATTCAATCTTCTTAATTCGGCAACGGAAGTTCCGTATTTATGCGCTATCAATGACAGTGTATCTCCAAACCGAACGGTATAACGAC
>VAOX01062277.1_pt1 | contig 96698 bp, 86 predicted proteins | sample 3393891 | NCBI WGS metagenome assembly VAOX01 (sample SAMN08290429, study PRJNA428436) | hydrothermal vent metagenome | isolation source: Deep-sea hydrothermal vent chimney | place: Indian Ocean: Southwest Indian Ridge | depth 2822 m m
CGTCGTATTGCCGAAGCTTCAACCACTGGCGATGGTACCAACGTAATAGCTGGTCTCGGCGTTTCAATGAAATCCACTGCAGCACCCGTACTTGCCATTTGCGCATCAATCTGGGGCGCTTATGCGCTGGCTGGCCTGTACGGTATTGCCATTGCTGCGACTGCCATGTTATCCATGACAGGTATTATTGTTGCTCTGGATGCCTACGGCCCCATTACTGATAATGCAGGCGGTATCGCAGAAATGGCTGACCTGCCTGAAGATGTGCGTAAAACCACGGACGCACTGGATGCCGTTGGTAATACCACAAAAGCAGTCACCAAAGGTTATGCCATTGGCTCTGCAGGACTGGCAACACTGGTACTATTTGCTGATTACACTAACACCCTTGCCCTCAACAATGGAGGAAAAGCCATTAGTTTTGATTTATCCAATCATATGGTTATTATTGGCTTATTCATTGGTGGTTTAATCCCTTACCTGTTTGGCGCGATGGCAATGGAAGCCGTCGGACGTGCTGCGGGTGGAATCGTCAAGGAAGTCCGCCGCCAGTTTAAAGAAATGCCCGGCATTATGGATAAAACCCAGAAACCGGATTATTCCAAAGCTGTCGATATGTTAACCAAGTCAGCGATTAAGGAAATGATAATCCCTTCACTATTACCCATAGCTGTACCAATCGTTGTTGGTTTAACGCTCGGTGCACAGGCTCTCGGTGGTGTATTAATTGGGACGATCGTTACCGGTTTATTTGTTGCCATTTCGATGACAACGGGTGGTGGGGCATGGGACAATGCCAAAAAATATATTGAAGATGGACATTATGGTGGTAAAGGTTCGGATACCCATAAAGCAGCCGTTACTGGTGACACCGTTGGCGATCCGTATAAGGATACCGCTGGTCCCGCTATCAACCCATTGATCAAAATCATCAATATTGTAGCGTTGCTGATGATCCCCCTGCTTTAACACAATTGATCCATTTTTTACCAGGGAAGCGCTAAACAGGTCTGCATAAAATGGATCACTATTGTTAGTCGAAATAAAGGGCCATGATGGTTGTACATCATGGCCCTTTATTTCCAGAGCAACTTTCAAAAACTGTTTAGCCCGAAATTCTACGGCTAAAAGTAAGTACCCAGCTTTATTTAGCTGGTGCGGATGCTGCGGGAGCAGGGGCTGCGGGTGCACCGCCATAATAAGAATACGGTGCGGGACGACCATAGTAGGGACCAGGACCATAGTAAGGCGCGGGACGACGATAATACCCATTATTATTCCAGCCATTATAACCGTTACCATTGTAACCGTTGTAACCATTACCATTGTAACCGCTGTAGCCATTGCCATTATAGCTGTTAGAACCATTGCCACGAGCCTTCCCGCTCATGCCAAAGTTAAAACCACCAGAAGCGGAACCATTACCGGAGCCATCACCATAGCCATTTCCGTTACCATACCCATTGCCGTAACCGTTATTATTCCAGTTACCGTTATTTCCGTTATTCCACCAGGCATTAGCCGAAGTTGACACTGCCAACATTGCCGCAGCCGCTATTATTGTTAATGTTTTCATTTTCATTTTCTCCTTTTCAGTCAAAGAATCAGCACCCGAAATGTGTTACTCCGCAGTGTATAAGAACATTAAGCCTAACCCACATACCAGTCAATTTTATTTTCCGCACAAGTTAATTTTATTGATAATAATCAATAAAATTAACGAAAATAGCACTCGACCAACACCCTCAGCCTGTCGACTTTTTAAGGCAGCGCCACAAAAAAGAAGCACTACGAAAATCACTCACTTTGTTGTACAATGCAGCGCAATTTTCTGACATAACCGACTTGAATGCGTGATTAAAGTTGGTTTACTCGGCTAATAACCACTAAAATGCTCCATTTTATCTATCTCAGACAATCCATTTTAAACAATAGGCATAAATTTACATAATTTGTACTGCATCAAAACAGCAGCATAATAATACATCAGGAGACTCATAATGATTAAACCCCACGGTTCTAACGAACTAAATCCACGCTTTATTTATGACAGTGCTGAAAATGAAGCTTTAAAAAAAGAGGCTGAGAATTTGCCATCCATTCTGGTTAGTTCTGCAACAGCAGCCAATGCCGTTATGCTTGGTGGTGGCTATTTTAACCCGCTAACGGGTTATATGAACAAGGCAGATGCCCTTTCTGTCGCCAAAGACATGAAAACAACATCGGGTCTTTTCTGGCCAACACCGGTATTAAACCTGCTCCACGATGCACAGGGCATCAAAGCGGGTGATCGTATTGCATTGAAAGACCCCAATGTTGACGGGAATCCAGTGCTGGCAATTATGGATGTTGAAGCCGTTGAAGAATTTAATGATGACGAGATGGCGTTAATAACAGAAGAAGTCTATCGCCCTAACAAAGAAGAAGCCCATCCTGGTGTTGAAGCTTTCAATGCGCAGGGTAAAGTTTGCCTGTCTGGGCCCATCCAGGTATTAAACTTCTCCTATTTTCAGAGTGAATTCCCTGACACATTCCGTACTGCTGTAGAAATTCGTAATGAAATTGCCGAGCGTGGCTGGAAAAAAATTGTCGCTTTCCAAACCCGTAACCCAATGCATCTGGCACACGAAGAACTGTGTCATATGGCAATGGATCGCTTAGGTTGTGATGGCCTCGTTATCCACATGTTACTGGGCAAACTGAAAAAAGGTGACATCCCCGCTCCTGTTCGCGATGCTTCCATCCGTAAAATGGTCGAGCTCTATTTCCCAGAAAATAGCGCAATGGTAACTGGTTATGGTTTTGACATGCTTTACGCAGGCCCACGAGAAGCTGTACTACACGCCCTTTTCCGGCAGAACATGGGTGCAACCCATTTCATTATAGGGCGTGACCACGCTGGTGTTGGCGACCATTACGGTGCTTTCGATGCTCAAACTATCTTTGATGAGAGAGTCCCTGCTGATGCCCTGGAAATTGAGATTTTCAAAGCCGACCACACTGCTTATTCGAAAAAATTAAATAAAGTTGTGATGATGTGTGAAGCGCCCAACCATGAAAAAGAGGATTTTATCCTCTTATCCGGGACTAAAGTACGCGAGATGCTGGCAAATGGCGAAGCGCCACCTAAAGAATTCTCACGTCCTGAAGTGGCTAAAATTTTGATTGATTACTATCAAAGCCTGAACGCATAAATGCTGCTACATCAATGATATGAGTTTTTAAAATAGGTCATTGATGTAACCATTGAAAAACGGTGCTTATCGAATGGATAAGCACCGTTTTTTATCTGTTCCAGTAATAAGTTTACAAATTTTAATGCGCATTAAGCCGGCCGTGGTACGAAAGCAATTTCATCGCCATGCTCAATCAACGTATAAGGCTCGGCAAACTGCTTATTTACTGTCACCTGCAGACGCCGGGCTTCGAATGCCTGTTGCCATCGCTGACCACGTTTACGCATCCATTTAAGTAACGTCTCTACATCTGTCACCGATTCCGGGATGATTTTTTCTTCTTCATCCTTCCCTGCTATTTTTGCCAGTTCAATAAAATAAACCAGTTTAACGATTACCTCGCCTTTATTATTCGTGACCCGGCCACCACCGCGGCTTAGACCAAATTTCTCCAGTTTTTTTAAATAAGTTTGCCAGTTAGAAGCATAGTTCTTACCCAGATCATACAGCGTGTGCCAGGAATAAATGCCCGTATCATGCCCATCATCAAAAGAAATTTTTAATGCATAACTTCCCTGTGGCTCCAGCAGGGAAATATTTACCCGCCCCTTACCATGCACCGGCTTTGTCATCACCTTAACCTCAGCCGCAGTCGAAAAAACACGCAAATATTCGCAGGGGTATTGAAAATGGAAATGGTCTGAAAATACAATTTCCAGCAACCTCGATTTCTGATGCAGGTATATTTTTGTCGGCATGATGGAGTTTTCCGAAGCAACTTCGGCATGGGCGGTAAAATCAGTATTCGTCATAAAATTTACTAAATATATTTAAGTTATCGCGACTGTCCCGTTAACAAGCAGTGATATAAACAGGGATTCATGTCACCGTGTATTATCATAATACCATCTATCCTGATACAACATAGATAGACAATCCTTACATTATTTCTCGAAAGGTTAATGATAATTAATAGCATTACCGATTTAACTTGTTTAACTCATTGATTTTACTATCATATAAGGCAACAAATTTTGCCATAAGTAAAATTTATTGCAACCATAATATTATTGTTTGGTGTTTTGTATAACAAGCGGTAACCTGCATCGCACAGAACGCTTGGTCTGATTGCTTTTAAACTGAGTTTAGGCATACAATATGTGCCCCAGATTCAATAGGGCGAAATAAAAACCATCGCTGGCAGATGTTGTATCGACACTCAATAACAGCGTAACAACTGGTTAGAGAAAACTGGTCAGCAGATAAACCGGGGTGAGATGAATCGAATCTGGCCTGACTGCTTACTATTTGCTTACTGATAGAACAATTAATTAAAACAGGCGACTAAAGAGCCATTAAAACCATTTCAAACAGAAGCGCTGCCAGCAGGAGAATATCGGTATTTATTTTCTGGCATTACAACTTCTGGCATTACCACCGCAAACTCGATCAGGCGGTAACAATGATTTCAGTTCTTCAAGGCTATTTGTAACCTTTAAGGATGAAAAAAGGTAGTCATCAACAGGCACTAGTCTAAATTAGTGGCTCGCGATTTAACTACAGCAATTGCAATTGCATAACACTTACAACTCCAGGAGTTAATAATAATGCCTACTTTTGTACGTACAGAAAAGTGTGATGGATGTAAAGGTCAGGACCGTACGGCCTGCATGTATATCTGCCCACACGATCTGATGAAACTTGATAAAGATGGTACTGAAACCGGTCATGCCATGAAAGCATACAACCAGGAACCCGAGCAATGTTGGGAATGCTATTCCTGCGTTAAAATCTGTCCTCAAAATGCTATCGAATGTCGCCATTATGCCGATGTTGTCCCACTAGGTGGTTCTGTACAACCTCTACGTGGTACAGATTCTATTATGTGGACCATTAAATTTCGCAATGGCAACATGAAACGCTTCAAGTTCCCGATTCGCACCACGGCTGAAGGTTCTATTGATCCCTTTGCTGGAAAACCCGATGCTGATATGTCTAAAATCGAAGAGCCTGGTTTCTTCAATCATAATGAGCAAAATGGTTACCGTGCTGGCAACCCTGACGAATTGATCTGTAAATAATTATTTATAAAATAATTATTCATAAAAATATTATTATTTATTATATAGAGGCTTAAGTAAAATGGCTGAATTTGGAAATCCAGAAGTTGTCGAAGAAACAGTAGATATACTGCTAATCGGCGGTGGTATGGCCTGTTGTGGCGCTGCATTTGAAATCATGCAGTGGTCAAAAGGTACAGACCTTAAAATTAAACTTGTTGATAAAGCGGCTATGGATCGCTCTGGTGCGGTTGCGCAAGGTTTATCCGCTATTAACACATACATTGGTACCGAACAGGATCCAGCAGACTATGCTCGCATGGTTTCAAATGACCTGATGGGTATTACCCGTGATGACCTGGCTTATGACGTTGGTCGCCACGTTGATGAATCCGTTCACCTGTTTGAAGAATGGGGCCTGCCCATCTGGAAAACAGATGAAAATGGCGAACGTTTTGACGGTTCTAAAGGCATGACCCCATTGAAAGATGGTGGTAAACCTGTACGTTCCGGTAAATGGCAAATCATGATTAATGGTGAGTCTTACAAATGGATTGTTGCTGAAGCGGCTAAAAAAGCGCTGGGCATTGAAAACATTGAGGAACGTATTTTTATCGTTAAACTCATTAACGACAAGAATGACCCCAGCAAAATTGCCGGCGCAGTCGGTTTCTCAACCCGCGACAACAAAATCGTCGTTTACACTGCAAAAGCTATCCTGCTGGCTGCTGGTGGTTGTGTAAACATCTTCCGTCCACGTTCAGTTGGTGAAGGCACAGGTCGTGCATGGTACCCAGTATGGAATGCGGGTTCTACCTATTCAATGGCTGCGGAAGCAGGCGCTGAGTTAACTCTGATGGAAAATCGTTTCGTACCGACTCGTTTCAAAGATGGTTACGGCCCTGTTGGCGCATGGTTCCTGTTGTTCAAAGCAAAAGCAACGAACGCTTTTGGTGAAGAGTACATGGTTAAGAACAAAGCCATGCTGGACGACTACCCTCCTTACGGTGCGGCAGCAGTTCCGGCTTCTTGTCTGCGTAACCACTTAATGCTGAAAGAGATGAAAGACGGTAACGGTCCTATCTGGATGGATACTGTGACCGCATTGGCGAACCTGCGTGAAACACTATCTCCACGGGAAGTGAAGCACCTGGAAGCGGAAGCATGGGAAGATTTCCTTGACATGTGTGTTGGTCAATGTGGCATTTGGGTTGGTGAGAACATTGAGCCAGAGAAGAAAAACTCTGAGTTAATGCCGACCGAACCTTATCTGTTAGGCTCTCACTCAGGCTGTTGTGGAATCTGGGTTTCCGGCCCAACTGATCTAGGTGCACCAACAGATGAAGGTCTGGGCGAAGGTATTCCTGAGCACCTGCCATCGGGCTGGAACTGGGGCTACCGTGGTATGACCACAATTGGTGGTCTGTTCACAGCCGGTGATGGTGTTGGCGCATCGGGTCACAAATTCTCTTCAGGTTCTCATGCTGAAGGTCGCATAGCGGCCAAGTCTATGGTTAAGTACTGTCTGGATCATGCTGACTTCACACCTGAGCTTGACACCTCTATTGAAGACCTGGTTGCGATGATCTACAAACCAGTTAAGACTTTCCTTGAGTTCAAGGACTACTCAACAGCAATCGACGTTAACCCTAACTACATCACTCCCAAGATGCTGCAATTCCGTTTGCAGAAAATCATGGATGAGTATGTTGCCGGTGTTGCTACTTACTACAACACTAACGCAGAAATGATGAAAGTAGCGGGCGAAAAGCTGGACATGCTGAAAGAAGATGCCGAGAAGATGCGTGCAAAAGATCTTCACGAATTACTTCGTGCATGGGAAAACTATCACCGTATCCTCACCGCTGAAGCCCATCTGAAACACATCGAATTCCGTCAGGAATCTCGTTATCCTGGTTTCTACTACCGCACTGACAAGAACTTCGTTGATGAAGAAAACTGGCATTGCTTCGTAAACTCGATTTACGACAAAGAAACCAAAAAATGGACCTGTTTCAAACGTGCACACGTTGATCTGGTTGATAAGTCCAAGCTATTTAAGTAAGCCTTTTTACTTAAACAGTCTGTGAAAATCCGGGCAGCGTAAGCTGCTCGGATTTTTCATTTAAAGCGATTAGAGAAGCTCTGAATATATCAACAACGATATACCAGATAGAACATACTGATTACCGCAGGTTAGCAACCATCCATTATTCTTTGATGACGGCTAACGGCAACCAACAAATAAAACGAGTTTACCTATGAGTGACGATAATACATTCCATTTTGACCTGCCTCAATCCAGCCCGGTCGAGCCGGTTCGACTGGAACTTGACGATAAACTGAAGTTCCGTTGTCATCGCGGCGTATCCTGCTGGAATAAATGCTGTTCGCGTGCAGACGTCACGCTTACACCTTATGACATTATTCGTCTAAAAAAACGTCTGGAGATGGATTCATCCGCATTTCTCAAAGCCCACACGGTGCCATTTGAACTCGACGCACACAGTGTACCAGGGCTTAAACTGCGTACTGATGACAGCGGTGCCTGCCTGTTTATGAAAGCAGAAGGCTGTAGCGTTTATAACGACCGTCCCACCGCCTGCCGTTATTACCCGTCAGGGCTACTGGCAATGAAATCCATTACCGAAAAAAGTGATGAGCGGCATTTTTTGTTAATTAAAGAAGCCCATTGTAAAGGCCACGAAGAAGATCATACTCAGACCATTGCTCAATACCGCAAGGAACAGGGTGTAGAAGAATATGATGTACTTAATCACCAGTGGTATCAGATTATTCTAAAGAAAAAATCGACCGGCCCCACCATTGGCAAACCGTCTGAAATGAGCCTGCAAATGTTCTTTATGGCGAGTTACGATATGGACCGTTTCCGCCGCTTTGTAATGAGTGATGCATTCATTAAAATGTATGATCTGAGCGATGAGGAATACACCACACTCGAAACCGATGATCTTGCTTTAATGAAATTTGGTTTTAAATTAATGAAGCAGGTTTTCTTTGGTGAAATAACCATCAAAGAACGCGAAGGTGCCTGGAAAGAACGTGCGCAAGAGCGTAAAGAAATTCTTGCATACCGCAAACAGGTCGAAATTGCTGAACACCAGCACAAACAGGAAGAGGCTCGCGAAGCATCGCTGGATTCAGATATTGATACAGAAGAATAAAGCACCATCCGTGCTTTATTCACTTTAGACCTTACCGTCAATGCAAGCAGGACTAACCAAGCATGACCAATTAATGAATAATGGCTCAGTTTTTAAATGAATAATGACGACATAACCGTCGGCATACTCTCCGATTCACACGGCTACCTGGTTCCTGAGATCAGAAAAACGGTTAACCAGTGTGATTATATTGTGCATGCCGGCGATATTTCCAATGCTCAGGTGCTTGAACAACTACAACCAAAGCAAGGTCTTGTCGCCGTGGCGGGCAATAATGATTATCCCGCTGCATGGAAAAATGAAGAAGCCACGATTGCTCATGCCCTGCCTGACATAGCGAAGTTAGAATTACCTGGTGGGCTCCTTATTGTCGAACACGGTCATCGGCTCGGCAACCATCCCAGCCATAACCAGTTTCGCAAGGATTATAGCAAAGCGCGTTTGATCGTCTATGGCCACACCCATCGCCGCGTTATTGATCAAAGCGCTGAACCCTGGGTGGTTAATCCCGGTGCATCAGGAAAAACCCGCACTCACGGAGCCCCTTCATGCCTGATACTTCATGCCAGCTTGCAAGCATGGTCGATTGAAGAAGTTTTAGTGACTAACAGCGCAGCCGCCTAAACCTTAATATATATCCAGCCTTTATCAAGCAGCGCGGGGATTATATCTCTTGCTGATCGCGCAATATGTGCTTCGGGTAACATAACGATATCTCTACCCTCTCTTTTCTTCTCTTTGGCAATAGAACGTGAGCAGGCAAAAAACTGAATATTGCCATATTTTTTAGTCATTTGTGCAATCCGATTTGCATACGGCGTAACCCCGACACGTAATAAATTAATCCCACCTTTATTGGTCACAATATCAATCGATAGCGGTACACCTGCTGCTCGATAGCTTTTATATAATTGCTCAGTTTCATCCAGTGTCTTTTTAAGCGCCAGCAAATTTCCGGTTGATACATGTATGACTATCTTTCGTCCAACATGGCTAACAGGCATATTTTTTGCAAAATATTCAAAAACTTCACGCGAGTTAACCATCGCCGACGACTGGGCTGAAAAATTATGCCCATACCAGCCAATCAGCGTCCCCAACACCAACAGGATTGATGCGGCAATCGTCGTATAAATATTATGCCTGTAATTTCTATGTACACGTCGTTCCAGGTCTGAGCGAGGGGCATCACTGTACGCATAAGAAATCAGCTCACGCACCGCTTTAAGCTGACAAACCCGTTCCCTTAACTGCGGATCAGATAACATCGCCTCACGTATCTGTTGTGCTTCCTGATCAGCCTGCTGCCCATCAACAAACATATTCAGATCTCCATCTGAAAGCTGCATCGTGTTCACTATTTCACTCTCCTCAGTTTGCCATAACCGCTTATTTCGTTACCAAATTCCAGCAGTTGTTCTTTCAACATTTTCCTTGCTCTAAACAGGCGGCTCATAACAGTACCGATTGGAATATCTGCAATTTCGGCAATTTGTATATAACTAAATTCGGCAAAATCTGCCAGTGTTACCACTTCACGTAAGGGCAAGGGTAATTGTGCCACCGATGCACGGACACGTTTTACAATTTGCGACTGCTGATAGGAATCCGCATGTTCAAGCTGTTTTTCATCATCAAGATCAAACAACTCAACATTTCTTCCACTGGTACGCAGATAGTCATGCCAGCAGTTAATCAAAATCCGGTATAACCAGGTATCCAGGGTTCCTACGTCACGCAAACTACCCGCATTTTTTATTGCTTTATACATCGTATCCTGTACCAGATCATCCGCTAATGCGGCGTTATGCGACCAGGAATACGCAATTTTATAAAGCTTATGCCGCCTTTCAGCAAAATCGGCTTTTAAACTAAACGCTGCCAACGCATGTTTAATTTTATTCATACAACACTCCGTAAAGACGTGGGATGACGGCATTTATTCCGACACCACCATCGAGTCACACAACTGTTTGCCTGCCACCCGCAGCCACCAGGCTAACGTACATCAGGCTGAAATTAAGCCCACCAAAATAATCTACGAGCCGTTTACAAATAGATACAAAACAAATAAAAGTATACCACAATAAAAAATCATACAAGATTTCTAATCAGGTATGATTTTTGATCTAAATTAATACATTGGCTGATTTTTCAAGCCTGCCAGCAGTTAATAAAATATAAATAATTTTTTAAAAAAATTAATGAATAAACACTGTCTTATCACGTCTATCCATAGTTCACAGAACACTAACGCTGTAAATATTAAAAATACAACAATAAACCCTGATAACCGGAGCGATTTATGAAAAAACTTACCGCATTACTTCTGCTTTTCTTGATAGCGATACCCTTTAGCTATCAAGCACAGGCATCCGAAAGTAGCAAACCCTTCGCAGAACAAAGAATTGTATTGCAGATCAGCGACCCGAATCCTTTTAAGCAAACACTGGTGCTTAATGTTGCCTCAAATCTGCTCAAATATTATGGCCAGGATAAAGTCGATATAGAAATTGTTGCCTTTGGCCCAGGATTACGTTTGTTGTTTAAAGACAATGCAGATACAAATCGCATCAGCCGTCTGTCATCTAGCGGCGTACGATTCTCAGCATGCAAAAACACTATTGCTGCGATGACGCGGAAATTAGGTCACAAACCTGTACTGAATAGCCATGCTGTCCCCGTCTCTGCCGGCGTGGTACGCATTGTTCAATTAATGGACAAGGGCTACAAACTGATTAAACCTTAAAAAATATACGCATAAAACATACTAATAAAACCAGGCAGGTATCCGGGAGGATAAAAGATGAACCGTAAGAAAAAACTATTATTAAAAACACTGGGAGCAACACTATTGGTCTGCGCTTCAACCGCACAGGCCGCAAACTGGCTAATGTTACAGGGGACAGAGCGCGATAGTCAGTCTGCGCGAGCCAGAGTTTGGGGCTTTATTCAGCCAGAATTCCAAACAACCGATGGCACCAAACTGAAAGCTGGCCCCTGGAAAGGACAGAGCGCAATCTTTAATGAGATTGGCCCCGACCTTAAATCCAATTCACAGTTTCAAATTCGACGGGCGCGTATTGGGGTGCGTGGCACGGGTTTCCCACTCGACCCCAATGTTAACTACTTCTTCCTCGCTGAATTCGGTAATGATGGGATTACCGTTCCAGGTGGCGGTAAAAGCAGCGCCAAACTCACTGATGCCAGTATCACTTTAAATCACATTAAAGGCGCGCGCATTCGCCTTGGTCAATTTAAAACACCGGGCGCTGAAGAAGGCCTGCAGGCCATCCATGTATTTAACTACACTAACTTCACCAACGTCACCAACGGCTTATTATTAGAACGTTTTTTTAATGGTAATGGATCAGACACCTATGTCAAACCCGGCCCCGGTAATAACAGTGGTTCTGGTGGCGACGCAAATAAACCGAATGGTCCGGTTGGTGCGTTTCGTGATATTGGCATTCAGGTCTTTGATGCTTTTGATTTCGGCGCATGGGAACACAGTTATGCTGTCATGATCGGTAACGGTAATGGCATAGATCGCGGTGACAATAATAATAATAAAGAACTCTACCTGTACTGGTCCTCAGCACTGATTTTTAATGGCAGCAAAGGCGCTCGGCGGCAGAGCTTAAAAATGTTTGCCTGGTATCAGCATGGTAAACGTACCCTCATTAATGCAGGGGCAGGAACGTATAATCGAACCCGCTCTGGTTTGGGTGCAACCTTCCACAAGGGTAAATCTCAGGCAGCCTTTGAATACATTAATGCTGATGGTATGATCTTCAATGGCACCGATGGTGCTGCAGTGGCAGGTTCGGCCGCTAATGGCCCAGGTACAACCGCATCATTTAATGTTGAAACCAACGGTAAAGCGAACGGCTGGTACGGATCATTCGGCTACGATGTACTGTCTAATCTTGAGCTGGATATTCGCTATGACACCTATGATCGGATGACCAATGTTTCAGCGAAAGAAAGGCAGTTCGATACCACCACAGTGGGTGCACAATACTTCTTTAACAAGAAATCTCGTGTAACCTTCAACTATGAGTTTAGAAATGCGAAAGCACCCAATCTATCTTCAAACAGTGGTCCTAACAAGATACTTGATGGCCTGGATGACCGTGCATCTCTATCAATCATTACTATCTTTTAGGCGCTATTTTTTAATCCAACAAAGCTAAAAAACCTCCGATTAATTTATGAAATTAATCGGAGGTTCCTGATAATGAAGCGGCTTTACACAGCAATAATAACAAATAGGGAGGCATACCCAAACTGCGTTAGTTAATACGATATGATCGATGCGTTATGGGGTTTGAAAAAACCCCATTTTTTTGCCCATACACAATTCAATATAAAAAATTAAAATCAATAATTAAACGGATAAAACCAATGGGGGCAGTATGCTCAAGACGATAATGTTAAAAGAAGCAGTCACTCTTTCCTTCTTCTTAATCATTTTATCTGGCGCTATCAGCACACAATCGGTCGCGCAGGCGGCAGAAAAACCAGCCACCAATAATTTAAGAAACAACGGTTTAATAAAAATCAAAAGCAATCATAGTGTGAGTGAAACCATCAACCGATTGGAAACGATTTTAAATAAAAAAGGCATGACTATCTTTAAGCGCGTGAATCACACTGCTGGTGCAAAAAAGGTAGGTTTAACTTTACGCCCCACCCAATTACTCATTTTTGGCAACCCCAAAGTCGGCACCCCCTTAATACTCTGCTCGCAAACAGTGGCTATCGATTTACCACAGAAGGCGCTGGCTTATAAAGACAAAAAGGGACAGGTCTGGCTGGCCTATAATGCCCCTGCTTACCTGGCAACAAGGCATCATATTCAAGGCTGCAAACAGGCGCTGCAAAAAATCGCGCAGGCTTTATCCAATTTTGCAAAATTTGCAACTGAATAATACCGCGATTACTTTAAGCTAAATGACTAACAGGATGGATAAAAAGGATAGCGGGTGTCGCGCTTACACAAGCAAAGGCATAACTAGAATAAGCCCTGAAAAGGTAGATATTTCACACTATCCCCCGGTTTAATGTCCTCGTCTACTTCAGCCAGACCATCGGCCCAGCTGGCAGAACTCAACACCCCCGAACCCTGATGGGGAAACAGTGTAACCACCGGCCTGTTATTTTTAGTCTCAATTCGCACCCGTAAATACTCCTGCCGACCACCGGCTTGCCATGCAAAACCGGAGGTCATGAGTAATTTCTGTGGCAGGTATTGAGTTGCACCCTGCATTTTTAGTATTAATGGACGCGCAAACAGTAAACAGGTAACAAAGACAGAAACCGGATTCCCCGGTAAGCCCATAAATAGCGTCTGCCCTATTTTACCAAACGCGACTGGCTTACCTGGCTTCATCGCTATTCGCCACATCGACAACTCACCCAGCTGTTGCAACGCTACACGCACATAGTCTTCTTCGCCTACCGACACCCCGCCACTGGTAATCACCAAATCGGCCTGAGTTGCTGCTTTTGCCAGCACCTTATGGGTTGCTTCGAGTGAATCTGGCACGATGCCAAGGTCAATAATTTCACAATTAAAAGATTGCAGTAAACCTTTCAGCGTATATTTATTAGAATTATAAATTTGACCTGGAGCAAGTTTTTGCCCTGGTTTTACCAGCTCATCACCAGTAAAAAATGTAGCCACTTTTAGTCGACGAAAAACCATTAGCTGTGAAATCCCCACCGATGCCAGCAAGCCCATTTCCTGTGCGCGAAGCTTTTGTCCCGCTTTTAATACCACACTACCCGCTGCAATATCTTCACCTGCGCGGCGAATATTGGTGCCCGCCTTAACGCTGGTATTAACGGTTACTGTGGTTTCACCCGCCGTACACTTTTCCTGCATAACCACAGCATCTGCGCCCGGCGGTACTGGTGCACCCGTAAAAATTCGTGCCACACTGCCTTCAGTCAGCGGCGAACCAACTGAGCCAGCAGGTATCCGTTGTGAAACAGGTAATTCAATATCTGCGGAAATTTCACTGCTGCGAACGGCATAACCATCCATTGCACTATTATCATAACCAGGTACATTGATAGTTGAAATAACATCTTCTGCCAGAAAACGACCCAGTGCATCGTCAAGGACGATGATTTCAGTCTCAGGTAGTGCTGTGGTATGCTCTAATATGCGATGAATGGCATCATCCACCGAAATCAGACTCGGCGTATCACAACAGTCAACAGGACTTGTTTTATTATTCATTTTTTCTTTACTCTATTATTTCGATAGCGGGAGAAATCTCATCCCTCAAAACACGACTGTTACGTTAACTATTAGGATATGAACTGGGTGTTTATTGCTGTGACCGTCTGCCGCATGGAGGTGGCAGATGGGCGTACAGGGAGATATTTACAGCGTGTCTCAGCAATAAACTCCAGTTCATGTCATCCTGTTTTATTTTTCCAGCAACCTGGGCATTAGTGCCACGATATTACAGGGCCGTGTATTGCAATCGAGCTGTGGTGCAATCACTTTATCCCAGCCAGTTCGACAGGCACCCGTGGAACCCGGCAGGCAGAAAATAAAGGTACCATTAGCCACTCCGCCAATGCATCGTGAAGCAATGGTTGAAGTACCAATCTCCTCATAGGAAACTAGACGAAACAGTTCTCCGACACCCTCTATCTCTTTATCAAATAACGGCTTAACGGCTTCTGGCGTAATATCCCGGCCGGTTAAACCTGTGCCCCCGGTACTGATCACCACATCAACATTTTTATCGGCAATCCAGCGTGAGATGGCTTCACGAATTTTATATTTGTCGTCCACTATAATCATTCTTTCGACCAGTACATGATCGGCCTGTGTCAAGCGCTCAACTAATGCATCCCCTGACGTATCGTCTGCCTCAGTGCGACTGTCAGAGATTGTTAAAATTACAATTTTTACTGGCACCCATGTTTTATTTTTTATCGCTTTATCCTTTATCGTTTTACTGTTTATGGTTTTATTCGTCATTGCTTCACTCTTGTTGTCATTGTGCATCATGGGCGGTTACAGCGTAACGGACTCTTACCCTGCCGGTTCTGTAAATTCTGCACGTACTCATGGAGCAACACCGCAATATTAAATAGTTTGACTTCATCCCTGGTTAAACCATCATCAATGCTTGCCGCCTCAGTTAAACTCGAGACAATACGTTGCAACTGTTTAATGGCACTCTCCAGTGTGGCCATATCCGCTAGATTAGTTTGCTGCGGCATTGTCTGCAATGCCATACTGATCGTGTTCACCGGATTTAATATTTCATGGGGTAACATCCTGGGGACTGTTTCAAGAAAATGGGAGTAACGATTAAGTTTACCCAGTAACACATTAAAGCTGCGTGACAGATCACCAATTTCATCATTTTTCTTACCGTCAGATAAATCAATCTGGCTGATAAAATGCCCTTTATCATCAATCAGCAAAGTCGTCTGCTTTTTTAATCGGTTGATTCGAAATGTCAGCCAGAAACTGAAAATAAGCAGACTAACTATAACAAGAACAAAAATAACCAGCGTTGCAACGATAACATCATTTAATGTATCGCGTTGTAGCGAAAGCACTCGCTGACTGTTTTTGCTTACCAGCACGGCACCGATAACTTTATCGCCATCAAAGACAGGTTGTGCCGCAACAATTAATGTCTCAAGCCCCAGGTTAATACGCGATACTAACTTTTTATTCTCCTCCTTAAGCGGAACCTGTGCAGCCAAAGCTCCCGTTATCAAGTTGTTACTAAGCTTATCTATATGCTGACAAAACAATGCACTGAATGTCGAACCACCAGTCACTGCACGAACCCGACGGTATTTATCAATAATGCAAATGTGTGAATCCGACTCACTTAAATTTTTAATCACATTACGCATTGCCTGCGATTGAAATAATAATGTATTTAATCCATTATTATTTGGTGAATGTGTAGAAACAATCGTCTCTGAAGCGGGCGTACTTGCGGAGGAAACATTGACAACACTTAATACAAACTGTCTGGCAGGCAGCAACCATTCTTTAGGTAATTGATATTCAAGATTATAACCCTGTTTCGTTTCACGCCAGACACCTTTTACCGTGTATACAGGTTGGCCTGTTTTCCAGCTATCATCTACCGCATACACACTAATACTACCCTGACCTTCCGTCACTAAAACCAGACGCTTAAGTTGGTTATTTTTATCAATATATTCCAGCCGAACGTGGTCGCTTGCATCGAGCGAGACATTGCGTGGATTACGATAAACAATATTCCTGTCTTTTACTTTCAGGAAACCATATAAATAATTCGCATTGCTCGCCAGCAATAATGAAAATTTTCCACCTGCATAGGAGACAAAACGTTGCTTTAACTGATCCCAGTCTTCATCATAACCATCTATAATAATATTATGTTTAACTGGATAAACATATAACGCATTTTTATCAATATTAAACAGACGTGTATAGCCTTTTAACACCATAGCTATTGCTGATGCTGTCATCGACTGTGTTTCTTCCTGCCCCTGCAATAAAGACTGTTCAATTTTATCCACAAAGCGAACCCCTAACCAGGGCACAATAGCAACAAAAATTAAACTGAAGATAAATAATTTCGTGCGTATTTTCATTTACACAACCACTGACAACCAAAACCATAACGGGTTTTTATACATTGGAAATTTGCATCACCTTTTTTAAATTTTTTTCTGATATGCAATATACTAACAGGACGGATAGTTAAAGACACCTGGTGAATACATCCCTATAGACTCGACACCCGCATCCCCGCGGCTGACGGTCTTGAACAATGGCTAGCCTTTTCATCTATCCTGTGAGTAACTTTTAAGGTACCTGATAACAGCTGGTTTCACCATAACAAAGCAACTCTGGGCATATAACCACCTGTCAACTACTGGATATTCCCATTTGACGTAGATCATGCCAGCATGTTGCCAACACCAATAAGCTAGTACACTCTAAACATTGCACATTATGAACACGCACATGCAGCACAAACAAACGTCACTCATCGACCCATTTGGCCGTCGCATTGAGTATCTGCGTCTATCGGTAACGGATAAATGTAATCTGCGTTGTTTCTATTGTATGCCCAATGGCTTTAAGGATTTTGAACAACCTGAACACTGGTTAACTTTTAGTGAGATTACGCAAATTGTCAAAGCCTTTACCGAACTGGGAGTTTCCCGCGTACGTTTAACGGGTGGTGAACCCCTGGTTAGAAAAAATATTAGCACGCTGGCACAACAGCTAACTGCACTGCCCGGTCTTGATGATTTATCACTGAGCACCAATGCCATCTTACTCGATAAACAGTCTAACAAGCTCTATGATGCGGGTGTATCAAGAATCAATGTCAGTCTTGACACATTAAACCCAGAGAGATTTAAAGCCATTACCGGCGGGAAACTACAACCCGTCCTGGATGGCTTAATGGCAGCAAAACAGGCCGGTTTTTCACCGATAAAAATCAACATGGTTGCCATGAAAGGGCGCAATGAAGATGAGTTTGAAAACATGGTGGAATTTTGTTTGCAACATGACTTCACGCTACGTCTTATTGAAACCATGCCAATGGGAAGCACCAGCGATGAGGCAAGTAAACACTATATCGATTTACAGTCTGTTAAACAACAACTGGCAAACCGTTATACATTCATTCCAGGTGTTATGCCAGGTGGCGGCCCGGCAAGATACGTTCAAATTAAAAACACAAATCTACGTATTGGATTTATCACTCCGATCTCACAACACTTTTGTGCAAGCTGTAATCGGGTACGTTTATCCGTTAATGGCACACTTCACTTATGCCTGGGGCAGAACGATAAAGTTGAACTACGTCCACTATTACGCCAGGGTATCAGTAACGCCGAATTAAAAACCGTTATCATTCATGCCATCAAACAAAAACCTGAAAAACATGAATTCAATGAAAAACCTGAGCAGGTCGTTCGGTTAATGAGCATGACAGGCGGTTAAGAACCAGCACCTATTACTGAAACGGATATTTATGGTTCAAGACCATCAGCCGCAGGGATGTGGGTGTCGGGCCAACATTGATGAATTGACAGCGTGTCTTGACACCTTAAGTATCCGTTTCATCCATCCTGTTAGTCAATGATCAGCGTGATACGGGCTGGGTTGCTCTCACTCATGTTCGTACCCATAAAATCACCAGGCTTAAACCATAAACTTGCCTTTTTCATGCAGGTGATTTTCCATCAATTCAACTTCGTGTGCACCGGAATAAAAAACAGAGTCATCAACCATATAATCCAGATTAAGGTTTCTATCTTCATACTCAATATTATTTAAAATACTTTTAATGGCATTAAGACGAGCAAGAAATTTATTATTACTGCGAATAACATACCAGGGAGCAGTATAGGTGTGGGTTTGTTTTAACATTTGATACTTCATCTGTGTAAACTCATCCCAACGCTCCTGCATCTGCACATCAATTTCACTCAGCTTCCAGCGTTTTAATGGATTTTCCTCACGCTCTTTAAACCGAGCAGCCTGTTCACGCTTTGATACTGAAAAATAAATTTTTAAAAAGATAATTCCATGGGCAACCAGGTCTTCTTCAAAACGCGGTACGGTTTTCATAAAAGTAGCATATTCATCTTGACTGCAAAAACCAAATATCGGCTCAACCATTGCACGGTTATACCAGCTACGGTCAAACAGAACAATTTCTCCTCCACGCGGGAACTGTTCGATATAACGCTGAAAATACCACTGGCTTAGCTGAACATTGGAAGGCTTCCCCAGTGCAACCACACGATAGTGCTTTTCATTCATAAAACGGGTAATACGGCGAATACCACCACCCTTCCCTGACGCATCGCGGCCTTCAATCAGAATAATCATTTTTTTCTGGTGCTTTTCGAGATGATTCTGAAGTTTTATTAACTCTGCCTGGTAAGGTCTTAACGTCTGCTCCTGTGTATATTTACTGTAGCGTTTATAAACTTTTTTTAAAAAGCCATCATCATTATCTTTTACTTTCTCAAAAAATTCATCGTAATCCATCATGGCTCCCATGTTTCTCTGCTTTCGCTAATAATCGATTAGCCACTTACCGACAGTATAAATAACCAACCACGACTGTCCCGTTAATTTTCTCGGACAGGCTCCTAGGTAAAGGTTGTATAAGGATAGATTGTTTATGATAATACATTGTGACGTGAACTGGGATTTATTTCTATGACCCACTGTAAATACCTCCTGCACAAGAGCGTGTGCGCCTCGCCAGTATTAATAACCCTGTTCAATTTCAGTGGCTAGCTGCGTAATCAACACACGTAACGCCTTTTTCCTGACCATTAATAGTGCCACATCCACATCAACCATAACACGCTGCCTGAAGTGTTTTTCCGGCCACTGGTCCAGCATATAGGCTATCTGCACAGTGTAAACATGTAATTCTACTGAACCGGTGCGGCTCATATAACGCACCACTTTTACCGGAAGATCCTTTTCCAGCATACCGATAATACCGGCCTCTTCATAAACTTCTTTAAGCGCCACTTTCTTATCGCTTAAATTCTCTTCAATTTGTCCCTTGGGTAAAATCCAGCGCGTTTGCTTTCGATTATTTATCAGCACCAGTTTTAAGCCATCTTCATCAAGCTGATAGACAAATGCACCAACTTCTTTTCTACACATAACGATTATCCATAAACCTTAATAAATGTTGCCCATCATCAGCACGTTAACGGCAATCTCTGTGAGCCAGTAACAGTTAAAATCGGCTGAACGAGTAAAATCACAATACCATGCATTATATTTGCTTTCCATGCACAAAAACTAGACAATATGCCCCTGATTTTACACATATTGGCGAATTATCGTCTGCAACCATTAACTCTTTTCGAGGAACTACGATGAAACTGATTCTTTTAGGTGCGCCCGGTGCTGGCAAAGGCACGGTCGCAAAACTGCTAACAAAAATGGACGGCTCTGTTCAAATATCAACGGGTGACATCCTGCGTGGTGCCGTTGCTGCGGGTACTGAGCTGGGAAAACAGGCACAGGCCGCAATGAAAGCGGGCGATCTGGTATCGGATGAGCTGATTATGGGCATTATGGAAGCACGGCTACAACAAGATGACTGTAAAACCGGCTATTTACTGGATGGTTTCCCACGCACTATTCCACAGGCAGAAGCACTCAAAGTGCTACTGGAAAAAATGGGTGAAAAGCTGGATTGCGCAGTAGAGATTGACGTGCCCCGTGATGTGATTCTCGACCGTTTAACCACCCGTCGCACCTGCACCAAATGCGGTGAAATTTATAATGTTAAATCCAACCCACCAAAAGTAGACGCTATCTGCGACAAATGTGGTGGCCCGGTCGTACAGCGCGACGACGAAACTGAAGAAGCGATCAGCAACCGTCTAAATGTTTACAACGAGCAAACCGCGCCGCTGGTTGGTTTCTATAAAAATGAAGATATGCTGTTATCCGTTAATGCGACATCTTCTGATGCAGTTATTAATGCCATTAAAGAAAAGCTTGGTTTGTAAGGTCTGCTTTTCAATTAGCTGTATTAAAAAAACCGCTGTTGCTTACAGCGGTTTTTTTATGCTCAAATGTTTTTAAGAAACAGGTGTTATAGCTTTAGGGAAACTAATCCACTTTTTTCATATGCGGAAATAAAATCACATCTCGAATTGATGCTGAATTCGTCAATAACATCACCAGACGATCAATGCCAATCCCTTCGCCTGCCGTTGGTGGTAAACCGTATTCCAGTGCACGAATATAGTCGGCATCATAATGCATGGCTTCATCATCACCCGCCTCTTTTTCTGCCACCTGAGCCTGAAAGCGTTCCGCCTGATCCTCGGCATCATTTAACTCGGAAAAACCATTGGCAATTTCACGACCACCAACAAAAAATTCAAACCGATCAGTCACAAAAGGGTCTTTATCACTGCGCCGTGCCAGTGGGGAAACTTCTGTTGGGTACTCAGTAATAAAGGTTGGGTTGATTAAGCGATGTTCCACTGTTTTCTCAAAAATCTCGATTTGTATTTTACCCAGTCCATAACTATCTTTAAAAGGAATACCCAGGCCTTCGGCAATTTTTCGTGCGCCATCTAGCGTTCTTAGCTGTTGTGCATCAAGCGCAGGATTAAATTTTAAAATTGAATCAAACACGGATAAACGATCAAACACTTTACCAAAATCAAAGCTAGTCTTTTCACTTTGTATCATGCTACTACCGAGAACATTTTCAGTCAGCTTACGCAAAAGATCTTCCGTGGTATCCATTAGATCATGATAATCCGCATAGGCCTGATAAAATTCCAGCATGGTAAATTCTGGATTGTGTCGTGTGGAAATACCTTCGTTACGAAAACTTCGATTTATTTCAAATACGCGTTCAAACCCACCAACAACCAGGCGTTTTAAATATAATTCAGGCGCTATACGCAAATACATTGGCAGGTCGAGTGCATTATGATACGTTTCAAAAGGCTTTGCCGTCGCTCCGCCAGGAATTATTTGCATCATCGGGGTTTCAACTTCCATGAAATCATGTGCCGTAAAATACTGCCGAATAAAACCGATAATTTTTGTCCGCATCCGAAAGGTTTGCTTAACCTCTTCGTTCATAATTAAATCAACATAACGTTGACGATAACGCATTTCAGTATCGGTCAGGCCATGAAATTTTTCTGGCAATGGCCGTAAAGATTTTGTCAGTAGACGGATAGTCTCCACTTTAATCGAAAGTTCATTTGTTTTAGTTTTGAACAATGTACCGGTTGCACCAATAATGTCACCAACATCCCATTTTTTAAAGCCTTCGTTGTAGACTCCTTCTGGTAAACTGTCGCGCTGCAAAAACAACTGAATCCGACCGGTCATATCCTGAACCTGGGTAAAACTGGCCTTACCCATAACACGTTTGGCCATCATGCGTCCGGCAACCGCAACAGAGATCGAGAGTGCTTCCAGCTCCTCACGACTTTTACTGTCGTATGCCTGATGCAAATCCGTCGCATAACTATCACGCCGAAAGTCATTAGGAAAAGCATTCCCCTGGTTGCGTAAATTATTTAATTTCTCACGACGTTGTGCAATAAATTTATTTTCGTCTTCAGCACTAATCCCTGCATCAACACCCTTTTTATCGATTGTATTTTCGCTACTCATAAATTTTTTTTATTCATCATAATTTACTTATTATACTAATGGATTTACATTTTTATACGACTCAACAGTAAATATAAAATATATTATTGCTGTCTCGTTAACTATCAGTGATATGAACTAAGGTTTATTGCTGTGACCCGCTGTAAATACCTCCCTGTACGCTCGGCTGCCGCTTCCATGCGACAGACGGTCACCGCAATAAACCCCATTTCATATCACCATGTATTATCATAAACAATCCTTATACAACATGGATATATAAGATTAACGCGACCGTAGTAAAAACATGCAGGCGTTAATCAGCGCTGGCCTAGAACCCAAGTTTTAAACTTGCCTCAATAAACTGATCAAGATCACCATCCAGCACTGCCTGGGTATTCCCTGTTTCAACATTGGTGCGTAAATCTTTAATCCGTGACTGATCGAGTACATACGAACGTATCTGGCTACCCCAGCCTATATCCGATTTGGTTTCTTCAATCGCCTGCTGATTGGCATTGCGTTTCTGTATTTCCAGTTCATACAGTTTAGCCTTTAACTGCTTCATCGCGCTGGCTTTATTTTTATGTTGTGACCGATCATTCTGACATTGTACGACAGTCCCAGTCGGGTTGTGCGTAATACGTACCGCTGATTCGGTTCGGTTCACATGCTGACCACCCGCACCACTGGCACGATAAACATCAATCCGCAGGTCTGCCGGATTAATATCAATTTCGATGTCATCATCAATTTCGGGCGATACAAATACCGCTGCAAAAGAAGTATGGCGACGATTACCGGAATCAAACGGAGATTTTCTTACCAGACGATGCACGCCTGTTTCGGTACGCAACCGACCATAGACATATTCACCGGCAATTCGAATCGTAGCACTTTTTATACCCGCAACATCACCGGGCGATGCTTCCATCAGTTCCGTTGTAAAACCATGCGCCTCACCCCAGCGTAAGTACATACGCAATAGCATTTCGGCCCAGTCCTGTGCTTCAGTGCCACCAGAACCAGACTGTATATCCAGAAATGCGTTGTTGGCATCCATTTCGCCGGAGAACATACGCCGAAACTCTAGCTCAATAACCTTTGATTCCAGTGCGGTTAAATCCTCAATAACAGCGGCAACACTGCTCTCATCATTATCTTCTACCGCCATCTCCAGTAGCACTCCAGCATCATCCAGTGCTGCGTTTAAGCTTTCAATAACGAGTACAATTTTTTCCAGGCGAACACGTTCCTGGCCAAGTTTCTGCGCGTTCTCGGCGTTATTCCAAACCCCTGGTTGTTCTAACTCACGATTGACTTCTTCAAGCTCTTCTTTACGCCTGTCAAAGTCAAAGATACCCCCTTAGCGACTGCGTACGCTCACCAAGGTCATTTATTTTATTGGTAACTGGATTAATTTCCATACTTTATTTAACACCTGTTTGTCTAATCATCGAATTTTACCGGAGAAACCCGTAAAAGCATACCGCCAGCCTTTTCATCTGTACTGTTAGTATGTAACCATTGTATCGCCATGTTGTATAAAGATAGATCGTTAACACTATTCGCTCTTGTTTCAATTACCAGACTTTGTGTTTTTCAAATTCAAATAGGAAGCGTAGGTCTTCTGCTGTGGTTTCTTTGCTACATTATTACGCAAATAGACGGGTTGTGCTTCTGCCGCGACAACAGTACGTCCCTGCTGATAGTCTTTCACTGCCAGATGAACAATTGCCGTGGCTGAAGGTAAACATGCAGGCAAAATAGTTTTTAGATTAATTGCTGCCATCGACAACCTGTCAGCGTAACTGCCCCAGCCTGTGCCTGCACCCAGCCAGATACCTTTATTTGGATAAATGACACGTTGTGGCGAACAGACACATTCATCAACAATATTTTCCCAGCTGCCAGTTTTGTTAAACTGGTAAGCGGCCCAGTAAACTTCACTCATGCGCGCATCAATGGCGCAGAGAATGTTTTCTGCACCCGTCTGGTAGCGAGCTTCTGCTGCAATCGCGAGAAGATTTGACACTGGAATAACAGGTAGATCCTGTGCAAAAGCAAGACCTTGAACAACGCCAGCAGCAATACGAACACCCATAAAAGCACCAGGACCACGACCAAACGCAATTGCGTCCAGATTAGACAGTTTCACACCCGCTTCCTGCATTAATTCATCAATCATTTTAAGGATTAGCTGGCTGTGCTTTCGCGGCGCGAGCTGATAACGCGAAATAATTCCACCGTCCTGATACAGCGCCGCCGAACAGGATTCTGTTGCAGTATCAAGCGCCAATATTTTCATTTAACCACAACCTTCGTTGCAGCACTGATACTGTGCTGAAAAAAATTAATGACATCTTCAATCTTTGATGTGCGCGACATCAATGGCAGGCTGTTCAGGAAGATCCTGCCGTATAATTTTTGCTGAATTCTTGGGTCACCAATCATCACCACACCCTGATCTTTTACATCACGAATTAAGCGGCCAATACCTTGCTTCAAGGTAATTACAGCCTGCGGTACCTGAAATTCCATAAACGCATTACCGCCACGTTTTTTTATCGCATCAATTCGCGCCTGCATAACCGGATCACCTGGTGAAGCAAATGGCAGCTTGTCAATAATGACACAGGACAGGGCGCTACCGCGAACATCGACACCTTCCCAGAAACTGGAAGTGCCCAGAAGAATGGCATGATCTGTTTCTCGAAAAGTTTCCAGCAACTGATGTTTAGGTAAATCACCCTGTACCAGCAATGGATAAGAAAGCTTATTTTTTAAAATATTATGTGCAGTATGCATTGCACGGTAACTGGTAAAGAGTATAAAGGCTCGGCCCTGACTTGCGGTTAATACTGGCAGCGCTGCATCAATAAATTGTTGTATATAATTCGCTGCTGATGGCTGTGGTAATGCTGGCGGCAGATACAATAAACTTTGCTGCTGATAGTCAAAGGGGCTTTCCCAAACACCACTGCGGAAATTTTTATCGCTGTTATCCAGCCCTATATTCTGTGTAAAATGTCCAAACGTCTGGTTTACCTGCAAGGTGGCAGAGGTGAAAACCCATGCTTTTTCAAAATTATTGGTATGTTGTTGAAACAGGCTGGCAATATCGACAGGAGTTGAATGCAAGATAAAACTACGGCTAAATGTTTCATACCAGAGTACCTCGGCTACTTTTTCCGGCTTCACAGATTGACCTTTTTTATCCGCCGATTGCTGAGTATCGGCTGGCGTGATAAAGCATTCGAAGCGCGCCAGCAGTACCGCACAACGCTCACAGCATTGGTCCAGCCCACGCGTTCGCTCTGCTGCAATCTGTAACGCCGCTAACAAATTTTTTATCGAATTTAAAAGCCTGTCGACAGCCCGAGCAACTAAAGTGGTATGTTTAATTCCTGACCAGGCTTCGCGCAGACCCATATCACCTAACACCAGTCGAAAGTCACGCGCTGCTTTCTCCAAATTTTCAGCGAACTCTCTTAATTCTGCCATATCAGCCGCACCATTTATCTGCTCTGCAATCGTGTCTTTTACCAGAGAAATAATCTGTCGACTACTCACTTTACTGCCAAAAAATCGTGCTGCCACAGCATAAAGTTGATGCGCTTCATCAATTACAAATGCCTCAGCAGTGGGGAGTAATTCGGCAAAGCCTTCGTTTTTCAGTGTCATATCTGCCAACAGTAAATGGTGATTAATCACCAGCACATCGGCTTCCTGTGCTTTCTTTCTCGCCTTAACGATGAAACAGTCTGACCAGTAGTCACATTCACCACCAAGGCAGTTATCTGCGGTGGAAGTTACCATCGGCCAGACAGGGGAATCTTCAGCAATCTGGCTTAATTCTGCAATGTCTCCCACTGCCGTCTGTTTTGACCACGCACCAATAGCATGTAAAAGTGCCGCAGTTTCCCGATTCACGAAACCTAGATGGGGGGATAAATTCAAACGGTGGAAACATAAGTAATTGCTCCGACCTTTTAATAAAGCTGTTTTGGTATTAATGCTTAATGCTTTGATGACACGCGGTAGATCAGTATGATAGAGCTGATCCTGTAAGTGGCGTGTCCCAGTTGAAATAACAACCTTACGCGCGGACAGTAATGCGGGCACCAGATACGCAAATGTTTTACCAATGCCGGTTCCCGCCTCCGCACTCAATACACCCTGATTCTCAATCGCTGTTTCGATTGCATCACAAAGCATCAGCTGGTTATCTCTTACCTGATAACCACTGATTTGCTCACAAAATGGTCCTTCTGAAGCAAGATAATCTGATGCGTGTAAAAAAGGCTCTGTCATAAAAACATGGATTTTTCAGAGAAATCTGCCGAGTTAATAACGGTAGGAAAAAACAGGAAGTTGATTATACCCCGAACCATGTCGGGACAAAGCTGTAAAATAAAACTTATGTGCTAATAACCAGAGAGGCTCGGGTTATTAGCTGGACTGGATAAGCAACAGACAGAAAAACCTCCCACAAGTCCAGATCAGTGCGAGAGCAAGACACTTTATCGCATTACTGAAACAGATAAAAAAGCTACCTGGTGTTCAAGACACGCGGTAAACACTGCTATGTAAGCCCGGCACCCGCATCCCTGCGGCTGACGGTGAACAACAGATAGCCTTTCATCCATCCATAGCCTTTCATCCATCCTGTTAGTAAAATCAGCGGCAGGTTGATAAAAAGCGGGCTGACCGGCTACTACAGGGGTCAGATTCAAATTTTTCTTTATGTTGCTGTTTGATGGCACGTTTTCTAAGCAATGCCTGTTTTTTTTCTTCCAGCTGGCGCTGCTCTGCCTTTTGTTTTGCCGTTGCTGCTGCGGTGCTTGCTTTTTGCTTTTGCAATGACGCGGCAGCGGCCTTTTTAATCTGCTGGTTTTTATATAATGCTTCAATCTGCGCCTTAGCCCTGGCTCTCGTCTGCTGTTGTTTTTTCAATTGAAGCTGTTGCTGCTTCTGTCTTTTAGCCTTCTGCTTCTGTCTCTCAGCATCCTGACTGGCCTTTAACTGGGCACGTTTTTTCTCATAGGCCCGGCGTTTAACGGTTAACCGGAGTTGCTGTTTCTCACGAACCGTGTCCATTTCCTGCTCAGCGGACTGTATACCGACCAGTGCCGCTTTATTCAGCCACCGCAAAGATTTCACATAGTTGGTTTTTACCCCCGCACCGTGCGCATACATCTTCCCCATGTAATACATCGCCTGAGGATTCGCTGCCATCGCTTTCGCTTTTAAAGCCGCAAATTTTGTTTTGTTTGCACGGGTAATACCATTTTTTTCCAAATCCCAGTACAGCAGTTTAAAACCCGCTGTTTCATGACCATTTTTAGCCGCTTCTTTAATCCATTTAATGCCTTTCTGTTTATTCTGTTTTATACCAAAACCCGTTTCATACATTTCACCGACTTTAAACTGTGCCTCAGCACTGCCCCTTTTAGCCATTTTCATTTGAAAATCAAACAGGCCATTCGCATAAGCAAGGCTGGGGATAATTAGCATTATTATAATTAATAATAACAGCAACAGCATCAACCGGTTAAGTTGCGTATTACTGCCCTTCTCGGCAATCAATAACTCAAAAAAGTTTTTCTGTTTTGCATTAAGCATAATCATCAACTTATAAGCTCTACACTATAAAAATATTATCAATTTAACGCCGGTATAATTCTCTTACTCATGCCAACCACCTAAAAAATCACATCCAGCGCGACACTAAGAATACCAATATTCTTGGTGGGCAAGTTGCTGGGGAATCCAGAGAAATCACTATTAAATAAACCATAGTTCACACGAGGAAGTGAGCCGCCACCTGGTTCATTCGCCGCCGCCAGCTTAGCCTGATTCGTTTCTACATTAACCACCTCATATTCCACTTTTAAGGCAGCGCTATCATTCACTTCATAGCGTAATCCAGCTGTGATAGATGTCTGTATCGCGACTGGAAAATTTATTGATTGAGAACCGGAAGGAGCAGCTGCTAAATTGCCCCCAGTAATCGCACCCTGATCAGCAGCCAACCCATAGGTTGACGCACTACCATAAGTACTGGCAAAGGTAAGGTGAGGCAACCATTTACCCATACGGTAACCCACCGTGGTGTACCAGCCGGTCTGATCACCAAATGGGCGCGACAGTCCTTTGGTGGTGGTGCGTCGCTGCCATTCGGAATACACCACAACATTGTCAATGTCCAGATTAAAGCCAACGGCCGCAACATTACACTCACCAATACCGTTCAGGTCAACAGTTACCGTTCCTAATGGCCCGGCTTTCTGACTAAACTGCCCGACTGTTCTTACCTGGTTACAGTGGAAATCGCTGGCATGTGCAGTATAACCCTTGCCAGAATAAGCAATGTCCAGACCATAAATATTATCGGCTTCAAAGTAAGCCCCGTGTGCATTAGGAATTTTATCGCGGTTTGAGCCAAAATAAGGCTGGAAGGACAAGGTGCCATTACCCACAGGAAAACGTAATAATACTTCAATACCATTAATGGTATCTAACGGATTATTCTGATAATACACTTCACCTGGTGGCCGAATCCACGGATAGGCATAACCGACTTCGACATAATCGTTTACCAGGTATACGGGCTGCTTAATTTTACCCACATGAATGCTGGCAAAGTCATTAACCGTATAATCAATATAGGCCCATTCGACAATGGCATTAAAATTACTGTTGACACCGGTTCCCAGAAGCTGGGCCACCACCGACATATTTTTAGCCACGTCAGAGCTGATTTGCAAACCAAAGCGCGTATCTTTTTCAAAAGTCAGGTTATTGGTTACGCCTCGATCACCCAGGCTACCGAGATAGACTTTATTACTGCCGCCATCATGGATAGAAGCGCCGGCTGTCATAAACCCATCAAACTGAATTGCCTGTGCGGACGTTGTAGCAAGGGCTGCAAAAATAGCAACTGCAATACGATTTAACTGCTTTTTCATTTGGTAAACTCCGCTTACTCTTGTAATTATAAATTAATAATAAATTGAAGATAGTCGAAAAATGATCATTGGCAAGCAAACGCCACGAATATGTTAATTAATTAATCAAAAAGGGTTTATAGCTGCCTAATATGTCTAATATTTTTAGACCACCGCATAATGGATGCCAATAGACACCGTATTTTTCAGGGGGGGCGCTGATTAATTCGAGATGAAATCGATTGCAAGCTGAAGGACTCAGCTTCAAGGCGTACAACGCCTGTAATATCTGGCAATTGCGGCGTTCCGCCATGCCGAAACTGGATATTTCAGTTTGTAAGCGATGATTTCATCGCTTACGCAGAGATTCCTGAGGATAATCTGTTAGTTTTTGTATCGTTTATTACTGATATTTTTACCGCTGATTTTTTTTCTGCCAGGCTTTTTATCGCTGGTATAAGGGTTAGCATTCCCCCCTTTAAATTCAATTTTTATTGGCGTACCCACCGATTTAAGCGCGTCACGAAAAAAATTCATCAGATAGCGCTGATACCCCGAAGGCACTTTATTCACCTGGTTGCCATGAATAATTATTCTTGGCGGGTTCATCCCGCCCTGATGAGCATAGCGTAACTTGATACGCCGGCCTTGTATCCTGGGTGGCTGATGTCCCTGTACCGCTTTTTCCAGTAACCGGGTTAATTCGGATGTAGCATAACTTCTGGTTGCCGATGCGTAAGCACGATTAATGGCCGCATAAAGTTTGCCTACACCTGAACCATGTAACGCTGAAATAAAAAATTTTTCTGCAAACCGAACAAAGGGTAACTGTTTATCGATACCAGCAAGAATTTTATCTTTCTGATACTCATCCAGACCATCCCACTTATTTATAGTGAGAACCAGTGCCCTTCCCGCTTCCAGTACGTAACCAATTAGGTGCAAATCCTGATCGGCTATTTCTGTGCGGGCATCAATCATCATGATAACAACATTTGCATCATCGATGGCCTGCATAGATTTTATTACACTGAATTTTTCGACGACTTCATGTACAGAACGTTTACGCCGTACACCTGCGGTATCAATAAAAGTATATTGCTTACCATCACGTTCAAAAGGAATATAAATACTGTCGCGTGTCGTGCCGGGCAGATCAAAAACAACCACCCGCTCTTCACCTAGAAAACGGTTAATCAGGGTAGACTTGCCGACATTCGGCCGACCAATAATAGCAACCTTAATCCCTTTGCTATTGCCTTCTGCAGTATTTTTTTCAGCGGCAGTATCCAGCGGTTTTATGTGTTGAACCAGTGCAGCGATTAGTGTTTGAATACCCCGGTTTTGCGATGCAGCAATGGCAACTGGCTCACCAAGACCCAACGCATAAAAATCATGCGTCGCAATACGATGGTCGAGACCATCGGTTTTATTTACAATCAGAGTTATATTTTTACCCGCTCGGCGTAGCGATGTCGCGATCGCTTCATCAGCAGAAGTTAATCCTACTCTGGCATCCACCATAAAGACAACGGCATCTGACTCATTGACTGCCAGTAAAGTCTGTTTTTCCATCTCTGTGTCCAGCACATCGAGATTACCACTTAAACCGCCGGTATCAATAATAATAAAATTATTATTGCCATAAGTAATATGGCCATATTTTCGATCCCGGGTTAAGCCGGGAAAATCAGCAACCAGCGCATCACGCGACTTTGTAAGCACGTTAAATAAAGTAGACTTTCCAACATTAGGTCGTCCAACTAATGCAACAACAAAACTGGACATAAAACTATCTCATATTACTGTGTAAAAAAATGGCCTTAATAAAATAACCACGATAAAGCAGCTGAAATAAGCCAGTTTTTATGGGTATTAGAAAAGGTAGTTTTATCGACCGCATGAACTTGAGAATAATTAATTTTTATTCTTCTGATGAAATTGTAATAAGTAAGCCATGCCACCGCGAGATATGATCAATAATTTGTTCTTACTTATAACAACAGGCGGGACAATAATCCCTGACGCAAGCTGCCAGCCCTTTTGGTCGTATTGACCAATCTGAAATCTTGCAACGAGATGCCCATCAATGCGTGATAATAAATGGATATAACCTTGATAGTCACCTACAGCTAGATAATTGCCTATAATTACCGGACGTGTGACACGACGATGGGCAAGTTTTGTCTGCTTCCATAAGGTTGCTCCACTGAAGCGGTTCATTGCCCAAATAAACCCATTGTCATCGGTACTGTATATAACTTCACTATCAACCGTTACACCTGTGTGTGTTGAAAAATTACGTGCCCATAAAAATTTTCCGCGTTCAACATCTATCGCTGCCATTCTACCCTGGTAACTGGCTGCGTATAATATTCGTCCATACAACTCCGCATGGCCATCAACATCAACCAGTCGCTGAATTTCCGAACTGCCTTTTGGTACTGCCAGTGCAACATTCCACAGTACTGCACCCGTCCTGGGAGACAGTGCAAGAATACGCCCACTTGCCAGACCAGCAATTATATGTCCACGAAAAATAACCAGTGCACCGTTACCACGTAAGGTTAAATTGGGCAACACATGTTCATACTGCCAGCGTAATTTTCCATTCGAGAGATCAAGACTTATAATTTTTCCGTCAATCGTTCTTACCAGTACTGCGCCCTGATAAATAACCGGAGTTGCCAGAACTTCACTGGAAACACGCGTACGCCATATTTCTTTTTCTGTTTTAGCGTCGATAGCAATAACGTAGGCTCCACGAGTCGCAACCAGCCAGGTTTTCTCATTGCCACCGAGCCCGGCACTAATGGTTACATGCAAATCAATCTTTTTTGTAGATTCTCCCGTGTGCAAATTAATAACATTAATTACACCATTACGGCTGGTGGTAATAATATTCTTTTTAAGGACTAAAGGCCTTAAAAATAGATACTGACTACCAACCCCTTTCCCCGTCGAGGCGAGCCAGTTAACAGTAAATGCGTAATGGCTGTTAAGCGGAAGCAGTTCAGTCGGCTGATCAATATTGCTTTTATCTGCACAGGAAAAAAGCATCGATGAGAAAAGGAGAAGCAAACAAACATTAACAGCATGTTTAACTTTTTTAAGTTGGAATTTGTTTTGAGTAAGCAGGTTTAAATACACGGTAACAGGATTATGTTTATTAATGATAGTTATGGGAAGTGATGCGGCAATGTAACATACTAACAGGACGGATCATGACGCTACAGAATCACTGGAAGAAGGCTGATTGTCGCCAAGGTTTTCTCGTTTTAACATTAAGAGTTTACCTGGATTAGCACTCAAACTAATGGCTTTATCGTAAGCCTTACGTGCTGCAGAAAGCTGTCCTTTTGCCACATAAATATCCCCTTTTAGTTCTTTATAAAAAGCATCAAAACTGGAGGCATGTTTTTTATTCAGGTATGACATGGCTTTATCGTATTGTTTCTTTTCAATCAATATTCGACTAAGGCGTAAAACAGAAATTTGTTTAATTTCATCGGTCGTCGCATGTTTCGCTGCCCATTTAAGCTGCTCGATGGCATCGCTTACGTCGCCCTTCTCATATTCTTTACTGGCCATTAATAACGATGTAATCGCTGCATAAGGTGTATCTTCATAATCATTATTCAACTGATTATTAATATCAATAACTTCTTCGTTAACACCATTAATAGCAATTAGCTGTGCGGCTGTCATATACAAATTACTGGCCTTAATGGTATGACTATTGCGGTGGCCGGTATAATAATTCCAGCCGACTAAGACCAGCACTCCCAGACTTAAACCCAAAATTATGGAACTAAAATTTTCCTTCAACCACGTCTTAACCGCTTCAACCTGCTGGTCTTGTGTTTCAAAATCGCTCATAAATTAATCCTGCTTTAATCGCGTAGCCGGTTTTATGCTGGCAGACGCTTCGTGCGCTATCGTTTCATTAATATAATTAATAATTTCTGATTGCTTCATATTTATCTGTTCTTTGCTTTCACGTAAAAACTTCACTGTAACCGTTTGGTGAGCAATTTCATTTTCTCCCAGTATTAAAGCCAGTAATGCACCGCTTTTGTCCGCTTTTTTCATCTGGCTTTTAATTGAGCCTCCACCACAATGCATGGTTACTTTTAATGGCAGTATCTGTTCACGTAAAGATTCTGCCAACATTAGTCCCTGTTTTTCACTATGAACACCCTGGACTATAATGTACAAATCTGTCGTACGGTATAAATCGTCCGCTGCAGACTGTTCCAGCAAGGCCAGCACTCTTTCAATGCCCATTGCAAAACCAATCGCGGGTGTTGGTTTACCGCCCAGCTGTTGCACCAGCGCATCGTAACGGCCACCAGCACAAACCGTTCCCTGTGCTCCCAGTTTATCGGTTACCCATTCAAATACTGTTTTGCAGTAATAATCCAGGCCACGTACCAACCGCGGGTTGATCGTATATGTAATACCAGCCATATCAAGGTATTGTTTTAGTTTGTTAAACTGCTCACTTGATTCCTCGTCAAGATAATCCAGTAGCTGCGGCGCATTGTCCAGTATAATTTTTAACTCAGGATTTTTACTATCCAGTATCCGCAGTGGATTTGTCTCCAGACGACGCAAACTGTCCGCATCCAAACCTGACTGATGCGACTTTAAGTAATCAATCAATATCTGCCTGTATCGTGTTCTCGACTCGACCGAACCTAGTGAGTTCAGCTCCAGATGCACATCATCAAGCCCAAGTTGTTTCCATAAACGCGCACTGATAAGAATTAATTCTGCATCAATATCCGGCGACCCAATACCAAACACTTCAACGCCCAACTGATGAAACTGCCGATAACGCCCTTTTTGCGGACGCTCATGCCGAAACATCGAGCCGCTATACCACAACCGTTGAATCTGATTATGTAACAAACCATGCTGAATACCTGCGCGCACGCAACTGGCCGTACCTTCTGGCCGTAAAGACAGTTTGTCACCGTTTCTGTCATCAAAGGTATACATTTCCTTTTCCACAATATCCGTTACTTCACCAATCGAACGGCAAAACAGCTCGCTCGATTCAACCAGTGGCATACGAATTTCACTATAACCATACTGCTGCATGATGCGATGAACCGTGGCTTCGAGTGCCTGCCACCGAGGTGATTCCGCCGGTAATATATCATGCATTCCACGAATGGACTGTAATATTTTAGACATCAGAATGAATATTTATTACTGAAACAAAGAAAAAGGCGACCCATTATTAAAGGCACGCGGTGAATATATCCATGTCGGCTTGACACCCGCATCCCTGCGGCTGACGGTCTTGAACCATGGGTCGCCTTTTCATTTGTACGGTTAGTAAATTCAGGTTTAGTGGAAAACAGCAATTTGGTGCCCATTACGTTTGATTGTTGATATTTTAAACTTAGCCGTATTATTACTGCGAATATGTTTCGACATATCAATTGTCAAATTGTTAACCTTGATACGGGTTGAGCGTGCATTGCCCAGAGAGACTTTGAATGGCGCAGTACCGTTATAACTCACCCATTTGTCTTTGGGGATCATATTATAATGCAGGCGTTTATCCGTCGCATCACTAATTTCAACCCATGCACCATTTTTTGCCAGCAATTGAATATTATCAACACCCTGCGGTACGTTAGATGTGTTTCTCGTGTTTATCTGTACCTGTTTGTTTTTTATTAATACCCTGGCACTGGCTAATTCCCCCCTGGCAGAGTTATCTGCTTTATCGGTCAGTGCTGGAGTTACATTAAAACCGGATATTCTATCAGCAGTTTTCTTCTCAGCTGAAACCTGCTGTTTTAACCCAGTCAGCGCGTTTACTTTACCCGCATTCTGTTCAGCCTGATACTGAAGACTCGCTTCCATACTACTAACTTTTTTACCATAATATTGATAACCGCTGTAAGCAATGGCTAACACGCCAAGAATAATTAATATAAAAGTAACGGCCTTAACTAAAGGTGATTGACTGGTCGTTTTTCTGGGCAGATTCGAACGTGGTCTTAACTGTATCTTGCGTGGCATAACGCGGTCATAGGCTGCAAGAATATTAACATCCTGAATTCCCACCCGTTTTGCATACGCGCAAAGATAACCACGCGCAAAGGTTGGCGCAGGGAGTTGCCTGACATCAGAAGCTTCGATTAATAAAATTATCTTCGACGGCACTTTCAATAGTTCAGCAATGTCATCAATGCTAAGCTTTTGTGCTTCCCTTGCCTGCTTCAGTGTTTCACCGAACTCAATATTTTTTTCTACATCACCGCTATCTGAGCTGCTCATGCCGCGCCTGTGTCTCTGCTAAACCTGCTTCATCTGAATCAGGAAAATCATCCATTAGCTGATGTACATACTTCATATAACTTGTTTTATCACCAAGCGCTTTTTCTTCTCGTACCTGTATCCACAAACTTTCCGCAGACGGTTTTTTAATCGCATGATAACGTTCAATATACGCTCTCGCCATTAAATACCTTCCTGTTCTAATCCCTATGTCAGCCATTGATAACAATGAACTCGGTAGTTTTGGCTGTATACGTAAAGATTTTCTTAGCAAAGCCTCCGCCTCCACATATTTTCCCTGCTTAAGGTAACAAATACCGGCGTTACTTTCAGCCAGATAAATTGAACTATAAAAAGGGTTACTGTATGCCTGTTTAAATTTTTTCTGCGCTTCATCAATTTTACCTGTAACACATAAAAAAGCACCATAACTGTTTAACACATCCGGGTTTTTGGGTTCTATGTCCAGTGCTGTTTCGTAGTTTTCTCTGGCTTTATCTGTTAACCCTAAAATTGAATATAAATAAGCCAGATTCTTATATGCTAAAACATTTTTACTGTTTTCATTAATGGCTTTTTCCAGTTTATGTGCGGCAACTTTGTATTGATGACGTTTGATATAACCGACGCCTAACTCAGTGTTCAGTTTAGAGGCTTCTTTTAAATTCAGACTAGAGGATTGGTCTTCAGTCTGTCCGCCACCCAGCCCTGCACAACCAGCAAGACTGACCAGTAATAAAAAAACTAACCAACGTGATAATGCCATTATTTCATTCCAAATCTGGGTGTTTCAAAACGACGTGAACGTCGACTTTTGTCCTGAATGTTACCGGCCAGTTGACCGCAGGCGGCAGCAATATCCTCACCACGGGTTTTTCGAATTACTGTCGTAATCTCCGCTTTATGTAGTTGTTCGCTAAAACGTTTTATTGCCTGCGGTGATGAGGTTTTATAGCCTGAACCTTCAAACGGATTAAACGGTATCAAATTTAATAGCGTTGGCAAACCATCAAGCAGTTTAATCAGCGCTCTGGCATGCTCAGGTTTATCGTTCACACCATCAAGTAGCACGTATTCAAAGGTTATACGATAACGCGCTTTTTGTTTATCAACAAATCGATGGCAGGCCTGGAACAATTCCTTTAATGGATATTTTTTATTTAATGGCACCAGCTCATTTCTTAATTTATCATTGGTCGCATGCAATGAAACTGCTAGCCGCATATCCAGTATATCGGCAAGTCGATCCATTGCGGGTACAACCCCTGCGGTGCTAACCGTTACCCGTCGTTTACTTAAGCCATAAGCAAAATCATCCATCATTATGCGTATCGCACGTACAACATTATCAAAATTCAATAATGGTTCACCCATGCCCATCATGACTACATTGGTAATTCTCTTACCCGATTTGCTGTCATTGTCCAGCAATTGTGCAGCCAGCCAGAGCTGTGAAATAATCTCACCAGTGGTGAGGTTACGGTTAAACCCCTGTCTGCCCGTTGCACAAAAACTGCAATCTAACGCACAACCGGCCTGTGAAGAAATGCATAGTGTGCCACGGCCTGCTTCCGGTATAAAAACCGTTTCAATCACATTGCCATCAGCAAGTTGAAGCAACCATTTTCGCGTTCCATCCGTAGAAAGCGCATCACTAACAACCTGCAAATTCGCCACAACAGCCTTTTTCTCAAGCGCCAGGCGCAAGACTTTAGGTAAGTTATCCATTTGCTGAAAATCGGTCACTCCAGCCTGATGTATCCATTTCATGAGCTGCGTTGCACGAAAACTTTTCTCTCCCATACTAGCAAAATAGGCGGTCAATGCTTCGCGATCAAAATCCAGCAGATTCTGTTTTTGTTCGGTGCTACACCAATCTAAAGAAATCATATCAGATGTAGCAAGGCAGATTGTAGGAGAGGTATTCATTCGCAATAGTCATAAGCACAGCCGCCCCTTTACAGGACAACGGCGATCTTTAATTGAGCCACCAAAACCCGATATATTACGCGGAATTGTATATTTAAGACAGTTCTATTTAAAACAGCCGCTCCAACCTTGCACAGAACCGGAACGGCCTTTCTACTCCCGACAGATAATCGGGCTTTCAGCTTTCTCGTTCCTCAATCCAGGCAAGCTGGACTGCTTCCAGAATTCTTTCACCCGAATGCGCTGGGTCATCATCAAATTCTGCCATTCCAACAATCCAGCGTTGTAAATCGACAAAATTTACATACTGAGGATCTACCTCAGAATGTAACGCGTCCAGTTCAATAGCAATATCCAGTGAGTCACCCCATTTTAAACCCATAACATTCACCCTTTCGGTTCATTTTGCTTAATGGCTTTCTGAAACCATATTAATGGTGTATTTTGGAATCTCTATGACCAGATCTTCGTCACCCACAATGGCCTGACAACTTAATCTGGAATCCGAATCAAGGCCCCAGGCCTTATCCAGCATGTCATCTTCTTCTTCCGTGTTTTCATTAAGCGATTCCATACCTTCACGCACATAAACGTGACAGGTGGTACAGGCACAGGACTTTTCGCAAGCATGTTCAATTTCAACATTATGTCGTAGTGCGGCATCACAGATTGATACCCCCGGTTTAGCTTCAATCACTACACCATCGGGGCACAATTCATCATGCGGTAGAATGATAATTTTTGGCATCTTCAGGATTCTCCTGCGTCGTCTTTATTGTATTCATTAATCGAGTGCCCCTGCATTGCATGACGAATGCTGGTATTCATCCGACGGGCAACATAATTCTCACAACTTGATTCCAGCTCCTTAATTGCATCGATAATGGCATCTACATCACTACTGGTTCTGGTATCCATTAATGTTTGCCGAGCATGCATAATATTCTGTTTTTCAACTTCTGATAGTAATGCATCCCCATCTTTAGCCAATGCTGTATCCAGTGCTTCAATGGTACGATCAGCTTCAACCTGCTGCTCGCGTAAACTTCTTGATAGCAGGTCATCTTTTGCGTGAGTCATTGACTCTCTCAGCATAGTTTCAATTTCACTGTCCGTCAGTCCAAAGGAGGGCTTCACATCAACACTGGCTTCAACGCCACTGTTTTCTTCTTTTGCACTAACCAAAAGCAAACCATCCGCATCCACCTGGAAAGTCACTCGAATTCTAGCCCCACCCGCCACCTGAGGCGGAATGCCGCGTAACTCAAACCGTGCCAGTGATCGGCAATCGTCCACTAATTCACGTTCACCCTGCATCACATGAATCGACATGGCAGTCTGACCGTCTTTATAGGTAGTAAAATCCTGTGCTTTGGCAACCGGGATCGCCGTATTTCGATAAATAATTTTTTCTGTTAAACCACCCATTGTCTCTATTCCCAGAGACAGGGGGATAACATCAAGCAATACCATGCTGTCATCCGGTTTGTTTCCCGCCAGCACATCAGCCTGCAACGCCGCCCCCGTCGCAACAACTTTGTCGGGGTCAATACTGGTGAGCGGTTCACACTCAAAGAACTCACCCACCATTTCACGAACCAGGCATGTTCGGGTAGACCCGCCAACCATAACCACTTCACGTATATCTTTGTTTTCAACATCCGCATCACGCATGGCACGACGACAGGACATCAGGGTTTTTTTAACCAGTGGTGAAATAAGTGCCTGCATTTTTTCGCGACTTAACTGACCCTGCCAGTGCAGGCCATCAGTGTCAATATTAATATCGACCTGGTGCTGTTGAGCCAGCGCCTCTTTTGCCAACCGAGCCTGTTTTAACACGGTACGGATTAATGCAGGATTATCCCTGTATTCTGTCAATTTCTCCATGCCGGCTGTAGAAAACACCCAGTCTGCAATTATGTGATCAAAATCATCACCGCCCAGTGCGCTATCACCGCCTGTTGCCAATACTTCAAATACACCTTTATTTAATCTGAGGATAGAAATATCGAAGGTACCCCCACCCAGATCATAAACAGCAATAATACCTCGGTTACCTGAATCCAGACCATAGGCAACAGCGGCAGCGGTGGGCTCATTTAATAACCGCAACACATTTAAATCCGCCAGTCTTGCGGCATCTTTTGTTGCCTGACGCTGGGCCTCATCGAAATAGGCTGGCACGGTTATTACCACCCCCGCAAGTTCACCACCCAGCGTATCAACGGCACGTTTTTTTAGCACTTTTAATATTTCTGCGGAAACTTCAACGGCACTAATATTCCCTGAACGGGTTTGAATTCTGGGGACGGCGCTATCGGTTGGTGCAAACCGGCAGGTATGATGCATACCACTTTTAGCTATATCATCACTGCCTCTGCCCATCATCCGTTTCACCGATATCACGGTATTAAGTGGGTCAGAAATACTGTATTGTTCAGCCGAATAACCCACTTCAATGCCCTGTTCAGCATAATGAACGACTGAGGGTAACAGGTGTTCGCCCTGTGCATCTGGCAAGGATTCTACTCGCCCACTACGGACTGTAGCGACCAGTGAATTGGTGGTGCCAAGATCGATACCCACCGCAAGTTTATGCTGGTGCGGCGCAGTCGATTGTCCGGGTTCTGTTATCTGTAATAATCCCACGTTTATACCTGTTAACCCATCAACTCATCTTCTATTTTAATACCAAGCTGATTGACTTCCTGTTTGGCCTTTTGTAAAAACTGTAACTTACGCACCCACTCTCTTGCCTCTTCGAGCTGGTCACTGTCAAGCAGCGCAGAAAAATTCGACATTGCAGCCTGTATTTTTTTATTTACATCCGCGCCCATACGGTCAAGCGCTGCAAGCGCGTCTGTCGCAGAATTATAATGATTCCTGATATCTGACATAGACTCACGTAGTTCAAGTTGCTGCATTAAAAAAACTGCATCCATCGTGGTTTCAGTTTCCAGATTAATATCCAGCCCCTTTAACTTAAGCAAATAACTGGCGCGTAAGACCGGATCTTTTAATGTTTGCAGGGCTTCATTGATATGCGAAGTCAACTGCATAGCAATACGTTTTTGAGTATCACTCGCACTGGCAAATTTATCGGGATGCACTTTTGACTGTAATGCTATATACCGTTGCTGTGCCTGTGCCAGATCAATGTCATAGGCCAGCGGCAGCTCGAACAACGCAAAAAAATTGCGATTTAGAATATCGTTAAACACTTAAGCAATACTATACGGTAAAACTTTCACCGCAACCACACTGATTTTTTTCTTTTGGATTATTGAATTTAAAACCTTCACTTAATCCTTCTCTGGAAAAGTCCACCTCTGTACCATCAATGTAAACCAGACTTTTTTTATCCACAATAACTTTGACACCGTGATCCTCAAATACTTCATCGTCAGAATTAACTGTATCAACAAATTCGAGCACATAGGACATACCCGAACAACCGGTAGTTTTAACTGCTAAACGTAAGCCAACGCCTTTACCTCGATTTTCCAGAAACATTTTAACGCGTTCAGCCGCCGGTTCTGTCATTGTAATAGCCATAAGTCTCTCTTCAATTAAATCGTTTTTTACTGTGGTGCATCCGCATCGGCGATGCACCATCTATCACCACAGTTATTCTGCTATTTTGTTACTGTTTAATGCGCCGCCCATTTAACGCTATCCAGATCAATACCAGCCTTGTACATATCCCACAGGGGGGACAGTTGACGCAATTTTTCAACCGCAGTGCGCAGATGTTTAATCGCACGATCAATTTCTTCTTCAGTCGTATAACGACCCAGGGTAAACCGAATGGAGCTATGTGCAAGCTCGTCATTACGCCCCAGTGCACGCAAAACATAACTCGGTTCCAGGCTTGCTGAGGTACAGGCGCTGCCACTGGAAATGGCCAGGTCTTTTAATGCCATTAATAAACTTTCGCCTTCAACAAAATTGAAACTGATATTAATATTTCCCGCAATGCGCTGATCTATATCACCGTTTATATAAACTTCCTCCATATCCTTAACGCCGTCCCAAAGCTTATTGCGTAATGTTAGCAGGCGCGTATTTTCTGCTTTCATTTCTGCTTTTGCAATCCGAAAGGCTTCGCCCATGCCGGCAATCTGATGCGTGGCTAACGTGCCTGAACGCATGCCACGTTCATGGCCACCACCATGCATCTGTGCTTCCAGACGGATACGTGGTTTACGCTGCACATACAATGCACCAATACCTTTTGGCCCGTAAATTTTATGCGCGGAAAAACTCATCAAGTCAACCGGAAGCGCCTCCAGGTTAATCTCCACTTTACCGGCACTTTGGGCAGCATCAACATGATAGATAATTTTATTTTCACGGCAGATATTACCGATTGCTTCGATATCCTGAATCACGCCAATTTCATTATTCACATGCATAATCGAAGCAAGAATCGTCTCTTCCCTTATGGCAGCTTTAAAAACATCGAGATCAAGCAGCCCATTTTTCATTGGGTCCAGATACGTCACTTCAAAACCTTCACGCTCCAGTTGACGACAGGTATCCAGCACTGCCTTATGCTCCGTTTTACAGGTAATAATATGATTACCCCGTTTCCGATTGAAATGCGCAGCACCTTTTATTGCCAGATTGTCTGACTCGGTGGCACCAGAAGTAAAAACAATTTCCTTGGGGTTTGCACCCACCAGGTCGGCAACATGTTTACGGCCCTGCTCCACTGCGGACTCCGCTGCCCAACCATAACTATGGCTGCGCGAGGCAGGATTACCAAAAGCCGCATCTGGCCCCAGATATTTCAACATTTCAACAACTACTCGCTCATCGGTTGGTGTGGTTGCGGAATAATCCATATAAATAGGTTTGTCGATAGCGAGTTTGCTTTCAGCCTGATCGATTTGTTTGCTCACTTTTTTCACCTTTATAAATTAAAGACTCGCTGCCATCATGACAGGCGAGTGAGTATTTGCTGTTAGAATGTTATGCAGAGCGCTCAGCAATACGTCCACATCTAAACCCGTGTTATTTTCACCAAAACTTACCCGAATTGCTGCATTGGCAATCTCAGTCGGCACCTTCATTGCCTGTAAAACATGACTGGGTTCAGCCTTGCCACTGCCGCAGGCCGACCCGGATGAAACGGCAATAGCTTTTCGGTCCAGTTGCATCAGTAAACTTTCACCATCAAAACCGGCCACACCAAACTGCACTGTATTCGGTAAACGTTTTGCCTGTTCAGAAAAAATTGTCACGGCAGGGATCTTTTTCAAACCCTGCTCAAGCAGATCACGTAATTGTTGCGTATGTGCGCAGCGCTGTTCCAGATGTTCTATCGCGATTTCAGCCGCTTTACCAAACCCCACAATGGCGGCAATATTTTCTGTTCCTGCGCGCAGATTTTTTTCCTGTGAGCCACCCAGTTGCACCGCCTCTAGCGGTAATGAACGATCAATGATTAATGCGCCCGCACCAACTGGACCATAAAATTTATGTGCTGACAGAGTCATTGCATGTGCACCACTGGCAGCAAAATTTAGTGCTATTTTCCCCGCCGCCTGTGAAGCATCGGTATGAAAATAAATATTCTGCTCGCGACACCGTTCAATAAATCCATCCAGCGACTGAATAACGCCCGTTTCATTATTTGCTGTCATAATCGACACCAGGCCAGTGTCCATTTTTATTGCCTGTTCAAACATTGCAGGGGTAATATACCCGTCTGCATCAACATCAATGTAATCAACTTCAAAGGGCAGCGATCTAGCTAACTCAAGTATCGATGGATGTTCAATGCGACTAACTGCAATACGTTTAATCGTACCCAACTCACCTGTCTGCGCATATCGGCCATACCCTGCCATGCCGCGTAGAATTAAATTATTCGACTCTGTGCCGCCGCTGGTAAATACGACCTGTTCAGATCGAGCACCGACCAGCATCGCTATCTGTGTACGCGCCTGCTCGATGGCATCCCGCTGCAGGCGGCCAAAACGATGCAGACTGGAGGGATTGCCGCAAATCTTGCCCATGTGGGGCAACATTGCTTCCAGTACCTGCGCATGTAACGCAGTGGTTGCGTTGTTATCCAGATAAATAGCCATCACAGAAGTTTTACGCTAACTCACGCTTGTTACTACAGGCTTTATCCTGGCGCACACTAATATCATGCACCGACTCTTGAGATAGAATTTCAGACAAGGTAATACCATCAAGAAAGCCACGTATTTCATTACTTAGCTCCTGCCATAAATCATGTGTGAGACATTGGTATCCACTATGACAATCCTCACCACCGTCACAATCCACAACCCGACAGTCTTCATCAACGGCAAGAATAATATCAGAAGCACTGATGTTCGCCGCGCTATCCTTTAGTTTGTAACCACCACCCGGACCACGGGTACTACCAACAATCTCATTACGCCGCAATTTTGCAAACAGTTGTTCAAGATAAGAAAGCGAAATACCCTGACGTTCGGAAATGGCTGCCAACGATACCGGGCCATTCGCCTGGTGCAAAGCTAAATCCAGCACTGCTGTTACCGCGTAGCGGCCTTTTGTTGTTAAACGCATAACTAATACTCGCCTGTAGTCATCAATATGTAGCCATCAACAGGTAATCATCAATATTACCTGGTGCTAATTTTACTTAATCCCTAGTAAAATAGTCAAGTATTAATCCGAGTAATTTAGTCAGGTATTAATAAATTCGATTAATTTCGTTTTAATTCATGCAACTAGAGCACTACGTCAGTATTAGTCGCAAGCATTAATATCCTGCAAATACAGCAATATCACAGAAATAACTACTGGGCGGGGCGTTATCTGTCTTCAGATTTTATCCTTTTTCTCATCTATTTCGTCATGGTTTGATGCAATTGAGCAGGATCCCAGATCAGGCAATCTGGACACATCAATTTCTGCGCCGAACTGTTTTAGCGCCGCGCACATAGTTTCCATTTTTTCATCCATCGCATGAATATGATCCAGCATTTTATTAATCGCTGAAGCTACGGGGTCAGGCGCATCACTGGTTACACCATATGCGTCGAAACCCATTTTTTCCGCCATCATCTGCCGCTTCACTTCATTCACATCACTGCGGTGTACCACTCGACCTGGCACACCAACTACCGTCGAATCACTTTCGATACTTTTTGTCACAACAGCATTGGAACCAACACGAACGCGGTCATTTAGCGTAATCGGCCCCAGCACTTTTGCACCCGCACCCACCACCACGTTATTCATTAATGTTGGGTGGCGTTTTCCAGCCTCCCAGCTCGTGCCACCCAACGTCACGCCATGATAGAGGGTACAGTCGTCACCAATTTCAGCCGTTTCTCCGATCACTACACCCATGCCATGATCAATAAAAAAGCGTCGCCCGATTTTTGCACCAGGATGAATTTCTATGCCGGTAAACCAGCGCGCAAGCTGGGAAAAAATACGTGCCAACCATTTCAACCCTAACTTCCATAAAAAATGGTTAAAACGGTGCGCGATGATGGCGTGCACGCCCGGATAGGCAGTTAATACTTCCAGTGTATTTCGTGCTGCGGGGTCGCGGTCGAACACGCATTGAATATCTTCTCGAAGGCTGATAACAATAACTCCTGATAAAATTAATTTTTATGCTTAAGGTCTATCGCTTAATGAAAATCAATACTGAGGTTATATCCTGAAAACTTACGGATATTGAGTACGCCGCCATCAAGGATTAGATACTGGCCTTTGATCCCTGATAATTTACCTTCAATCTGTGGCTGTTTATCAAAATTCAGTGATTTAATTTTTGCAGGGTATGCATCAACAGGGTACTTTATTTCGACGATTGATTCATCTATTCGCGCAATTTCTGCTTCACCATATTGTCGCTGAATGGTATCTATTTCAGCTTCACACTGAGTCAGTAAATCATCACGAAGCTGATATAGATCAACGGACTCAGCATCTGCCTTAAGCATTTTACGCCAGTCTGTCCGATCAGACACATGCTGTTTTAATGCGACTTCGATCAAACCCGACTGATATCGTGATGCCACCTTAAATATTGGCAAAGCCTGCGTCGCCCCCTGATCCATCCAGCGGGTTGGTATCTGTGAACCACGCGTAATGCCTACTTTCACACCTGAAGAATTCGCCAGATAAACATAATGCGGCTGAAAGCAGTTTTGCTCACCCCACTCAGGCTCACGGCAGGTACCCGCTGCATAATGACAGGTCTCAGGTTTCATAATACACAGGTCGCACGAAGCCAGTTGCCGAAAACAGGGATAACAATGCCCTTGGGCAAAACTTTTACTGGTTTTACGGCCACAGGCTACACAATATATTTCATTTAGATAATCAAGTGTCATTGTCTGCCCGATATGTGAGTTCATCGATATACACGCATCACCCACAGGTAAATGGTATTGCACCGGCTGTGCCAGTGATGTCCGCATTTTTTTAATATTACCGTTCATTTTTCTACCTGATTCCTCTAATGGCTATTACTTTTTATTATTTTATACGGATTATCGGGCTTAGATAAACTGTCTAATTCTGGCAACTGCCTGCTCAAGTACATCCACCGGCTGGGTATAGGCAAACCGGCAGTATTGATGGGCATTAAACGCGCCGAAATCCAGCCCCGGTGCAATCGCAACGCCCTGGCGTTCAAGTAGCTGCTGTGTCCAGGCAAAACTATTATCAGTCATCGCCACACACCGAGCATAAAGATAAAAAGCGCCCTGTGGTTTTACTGCAAACTCAAAACCCAGCGATGTCAGTGCCGGCAATAAATAATCTCGACGGCGTTTAAATTCATCGCTTCGCTGTTGCAGAACCGTTTCTGTTTCGATCTTAAGCGCAGCCATTGCCGCATATTGCGCGATGGTTGAGGCCGCCAGAAAAATATTCTGGCTAATTCGATCAATAACGTCAACATAAACATCCGGTACCACCATCCAGCCCAGTCGCCATCCGGTCATACCAAAATACTTAGAAAAACTATTGATAATAAAACAGTCATCTGACAGTGACAAAGCCGTGCTGTCTTCAGTATCATAAACCAGCCCCTGATAAATCTCATCAATAATCAGCCGACCTTTTTTTCTACCTACCGCTGCAATCAACTGTTGCAGTTGCTTAGAATCAATTAATGTCCCTGTAGGGTTAGACGGACTCGCCACCATTGCAACACGGGTTAGTGCTTGCCAGTACTGCTCAATGTGTTCAGCTGTTAATTGATAGTTACTCTCTGCAGTTACTGGAACAGGAATAACTTCACCAGCCAGTATCTGTACAATATTCCGATTACAGGGGTAACCCGGATCGGTCAGTACAACACTCTCACCTGCATCAAGCAGTGCTAATAATGCAAGTTGTAGCGCCCCGGATGCCCCTGGAGTAATAATAATGCGCTTTGCATCAATGGAGAGTTTAAATTTTCGCTGATAATAGTCAGCAACCGCCTGCCGTAACTCAGGCAATCCTGTTGCCGGAGTGTAATGTATTTTATGGGTATTTAACGCGACAAGACCCGCCTCAATGACAGCCGGTGCAGTGGCGAAATCTGGCTCTCCAACTTCGAGGTGGATAATTGAGCGCCCCTGCGCCTCCAGTTGTTTTGCACGCGCAAGTATCGCCATTACATGAAAGGGTTTTAGCTGCGCCGCACGTTGTGATAGCTGAATCTGTGTCATCGTGGTTTTTACTTTTTTTGTTAGCCAATCTATCGAGCCAACCAATTCAGTCAACTCTCCGCCGAGATGGTCTATTTTACGCTTCCACTGAAGTATTAACATTAACCAAAATTGCGCGTAGTATAGGCTCACAGCCGCAGGCTGACATATTACTGAAACAGATAAAGGGATATCTAATTGTTCAAGACACGCTGTAAACACCTCCATGCAAGCTCGACACCCGCATCCCTGCGGCTGACGGTCTTGAACACCAGGTATCTTTTCATCCATTCTGTTAAGTAACAGACGAATAAAAAATACAATAATTTCTTTCGATGAAACCCCTGATATTACTCTTACTACTCGCTATTGTTTCGCCCTCACTGTTTGCTCACCCCCAACAGGCGTTAGTACCGGGTGGCATTGCATTATTACAACTACCCAATTACACCCGTAAAACACAGATTTTTTTCAACGGTAAACACGTTGCCGTTTTCGCTTACAAAAATAGCTGGGTAGCGCTTGCCGGTATTGGACTTAAAACCAGGCCAGGTGATTATGCGTTTTCAATCCACCAGCCTGATGGTTTAACGCTTAATGTAAAAATTCATATTAAACCGAAAAAATACCGGAGACAGTATCTCAGCATTAAAAATAAACGTGAAGTAAATCCCAATAAAAAAGATATGCTGCGTATCATTGCAGAAAGTAAACGCAAGAAGAAAGCCAAACACCTGTTTACCAAAAACACGCCCAGAGTAAATTTCATCTGGCCGGTAACGGGACCTATTAGTAGTATTTTTGGTTTAAGGCGCTTCTTTAATGGCCAGGAACGTCGGCCACACAATGGTCTGGACATTGCGGTACCCGAAGGGACACCCATCAAAGCGGCCGCTGATGGGACTGTTATTGATGCTGGCAACTTCTTTTTCAGTGGTAATATGATTTTCATCAATCACGGCGAAGGTATTATCAGTCTTTATGCACACCTCAGTAAAATCAATGTAAAACCGGGAGACAAAGTCAAACAGGGCGATATTATTGGTGAGGTTGGTCATACTGGCCGTGCGACTGGCCCACACCTTCACTTTGCTGTTATTGCTAATCAGGTTTTAATTGACCCAGTTTTGATGCTACCGAAAAAAATCACTAACACTCAGTCACAGAGAAAAAAAACGAACAAAAAGCTCGTAGCAGCTAAAATACACGTCCAATAAATTACAATTAGTGGCAAAATAACCGATTCGCGATAAAAACACTTGCGCTTACGCCAAAAACGACGATAATTGCGCAACTTTTATAAAAGACGGAAATTTAGTCGTTATGCAGATAAACCTCGCTGGCTCTATCGAAGGTAAGCTGCATCGACTCACTCGCACACTAAAACTGGTAAACCATGGCTAAAGAAGAAGCAATACAAATGGAAGGCACGGTAACAGAAACCCTGCCTAACACAATGTTCCGCGTTGAACTCGAAAATGGTCACACTGTGATCGCGCATATTTCAGGTAAAATGCGCAAGCATTACATTCGAATTATGACTGGTGATAAAGTAACCGTTGAACTAACTCCTTACGACCTTGAGAAAGGCCGCATTATCTACCGCGCTAAATAATGCATTCAGCCATAAAAAAGGTCTGTTTTCACCCAGACCTTTTTTATTTTCTCGTGCCGATTCGAGCAACAGCAAGCCATTCTGACAAATCGAATCTGGTCGTACAATCGACCAATTTCCCGCATTAAGCGCACCTCAGCACTTCACTTTATTCCAGGCAGGTATCAGGCCTTGAGTGACTCAGATTCGACTGCAATATTCAGCATATTTTCAGCCGTAACTGTCACGGTTACCTGGCCGCCTTTTTTGAGTTCCCCAAATAGCAGTTCATCCGCCAACGGTTTTTTTACCTGCTCCTGAATAACTCGCGCCATCGGCCTTGCACCCATTTTTGGGTCATAACCTTTTTCTGCCAGCCAGGCACGAGCTGCCTTATCCACACTTAGTGTCACTTTTTTCTCGTTGAGCTGCATTTCAAGTGCTATCAGGAATTTATCCACAACATTTGCCAGCGCATGCGCATCCAGTGGATCAAAATGAACAATGGAATCCAGACGATTTCTGAATTCCGGGGTAAATATTTTCTTAATCTCTTCCATCCCATCGAGTTCATTTTGCTGCTCAGTAAAGCCCATTGAACGACGTGAAATCAACTGCGCACCTGCATTACTGGTCATGACTAAAATGGCATTCCGAAAATCTGTTTTACGCCCGTTACTGTCGGTTAAAGTGCCGTGATCCATGACCTGTAATAAAATATTAAATACTTCAGAGTGTGCTTTTTCTATTTCATCCAGCAATAAAACACAATGTGGTTGTTTATTTACCGCTTCTGTCAACAAACCACCATCATCAAAACCAACATAACCTGGCGGTGCACCAATCAATCTCGATACGGTATGACGCTCCATGTATTCAGACATATCAAAACGAATTAATTCGACACCCAGAACACTTGCAAGCTGCCGACAAACTTCTGTTTTTCCCACCCCTGTCGGTCCGGCGAACAGGAAGGAGCCAATCGGTTTTTCAGGGTCGGCAAGACCAGAACGTGCCATACGAATAGAGGTGACCAGTGAACTAATTGCTTCAGTCTGACCAAAAACAACCATGTTTAAGTCGCGCTCAAGATTTTTTAACATTTCCGTGTCCGTTGTATTAACTGTTTTCGCAGGAATTCGGGCAATGCTTGCAACAATGCCTTCAATATCATGCACATTGATTGATTTTTTGTTCACTTTACGTGCCACACTCGATTGTAGCTGACGACTTGCACCAGCTTCATCAATAACGTCAATGGCCTTGTCAGGTAAAAAACGGTCCATGATGTAACGCTCGGATAATTCCGCCGCCGCACGCAGAGCATTATTGCTATATTTAACATCATGATGTTCTTCAAAGCGCGTTTTTAACCCTTTCAAAATTTCGACGGTTTCTTCGACGCTGGGTTCTTCCAGATCAATTTTCTGAAACCGGCGTGCAAGCGCATGATCTTTTTCGAAAACGCTTCTAAATTCAGTGTACGTGGTTGAACCGATACATTTAAGCTCACCGCTTGCCAGCATGGGTTTAATCAGATTCGATGCATCCATTACACCACCCGAAGCCGAACCTGCACCAATAATGGTATGTATCTCATCAATAAATAAAATGGCACCGGGGGTTTGCTTAAGCTGTTTTAATATACCCTTAAGCCTTTTTTCAAAATCACCACGGTATTTTGTACCCGCCACCAACGAACCCAGATCCAGTGAATAGATGGTGTTATTCAGCAGTACTTCTGGCACTTCCTTATCAACAATACGTTTTGCCAGTCCCTCGGCCAGCGCCGTTTTCCCTACGCCTGCTTCACCGACTAGCAGTGGATTATTTTTTCTACGCCGACACAATACCTGAACCGTACGCTCAACTTCAGCATCACGCCCGATCAATGGGTCAACCAGACCACGCATCGCACGCTGATTCAGGTTGGTTGCAAAATTTTCCAGTGGTTGTGCTTCAGTCTCAGTTGAGACGGTCTGTTCCGAGTGATCTTCAAGCTTTTCAGTTTCGTTAGGAACTTTCGTAATGCCGTGAGAAATATAGTTAACAATATCAAGACGGTTTACATTCTGCTGGTTTAATAGATAAACCGCCTGTGATTCCTGCTCACCAAACATGGCAACGAGTACATTGGCTCCAACCACTTCTTTTTTTCCTGAAGATTGCACATGAAAAACGGCACGTTGCAGGACGCGCTGAAAACCCAAAGTGGGCTGTACCTCACCGCCAACAACGTCACCAAAGACGGGGGTATTATGGTTAAGGTATTCAATCAGCTCAACGCTCAATAATTCGATATCCGCACCACAGGCCTGTAAGACAATGTTGGCGCTGTTATTGTTTAACAGCGACAGCAACAAATGCTCGACCGTAATGTATTCATGGCGTTTTTCGCGCGCATCATTAAACGCTTTGTTTAATGATGATTCCAGCTCTTTACTTAACATGTCAGCACCTATCGACAGGAATTAATACAATTAACTTCCCTGATTATTCTGCTTCCATCGTGCATAGCAGTGGATGCTGGTTAATCCGTGAAAACTCATTCACCTGATCCACTTTAGTTTCTGCAATTTCATGGCTATAACTACCACAAATACCTTTGCCTTTTGTATGCACAGACATCATCACCCGTGTTGCTTTAGCATTGTCCATTGCGAAGAACATAACCAGTACCTGCACCACAAATTCCATTGGAGTAAAATCATCATTGTTAATTACGACCTTATATCGCTTTGGTGGTTTCAGTTTCGGTTTATCTTCTTCAACCGCGAGACCACTATCATAGTCATGATCAAAATCAGAATTACTCATGTCTTACCTTTCAGTGTAGAACATACTGTTCATTTTTTCTAAATACCAGCATAAATTTATACCACAATTTTATCTTCATAACCGGTCAATCTATAGACTGTATTCAGCCACTCAGTTTTACATGGCACGGACAATTGCCTCACCAAAATCTGTACAGCTCACTTCGGTTGCGCCTGCCATTAAATCAGCAAGGTCAAAGGTGACAGAGCCAGAGCGAATTGCACCTGATACGCCATTAATAATCAGCTCTGCGGCTTCAAGCCAGCCCAAATGCCTTAACATCATTTCTGCTGACAGAATAATGGAACCAGGATTCACCTTATTCTGGCCTGCAAATTTCGGTGCAGTTCCATGTGTGGCCTCAAACAGGCCAATACTATCGGACAAGTTTGCCCCCGGAGCGATACCAATACCACCCACCTGCGCCGCAAGTGCGTCAGAGATATAGTCGCCATTCAGATTCAATGTCGCAATCACACTGTATTGTTCAGGATGAAGCAGAATTTCCTGTAAAAAGGCATCTGCAATCACATCTTTAATAATAATATTTTTACCCGTATTCGGATTCTTTACACTGTACCAGGGGCCATCATCGAGCAATGTCGCACCAAACTCATCTCTGACAAGTTCGTAACCCCAGGTTTTAAACCCACCTTCGGTAAATTTCATTATATTGCCTTTATGTACCAGTGTCAGTGAATCGCGATCATTATCAATCGCATATTGAATGGCTTTGCGCACCAAGCGTTTAGTGCCTTCACTGGAGACAGGTTTGATACCAATCCCCGATGTTTCTGGAAAACGAATCTGGGTAACGCCCATCTCATTTTGCAGAAAATTAATCACTTTTTTAACCTCAACCGAGCCCGCCTCCCACTCAATACCGGCATAAATATCTTCTGCATTCTCACGAAAAATCACCATATCTGTCTTTTCTGGCGCTTTAACCGGACTTGGGCAACCTGCAAAATAACGTACTGGACGCTGACAGACATACAGATCAAGCGTCTGCCGCAGGAGCACATTTAATGAGCGTATACCACCACCAACTGGTGTGGTTAACGGACCTTTAATGGAGACCACATAGTCTTTAATGACCTGCATGGTTTCATCCGGCATCCAGCGTTCACTGCCATAAACCTTATTGGCTTTTTCACCCGCATAAACCTCCATCCAGGCAATTTTTTTCTTGCCTGCATAGGCTTTTTCAACCGCTGCATTCACTACTGACTGCATCACTGGCGTAATATCGACACCAATACCATCCCCTTCAATAAAAGGAATAATGGGCTGATCAGGGACATTTAAAGAATAATCGGCATTAACCGTTATTTTCTCACCCGTTACCGGGATTTCAATTTTTTCAAAAGCCATATTGCGTTCCAGAATGTAAGAGAGCATAAAAAAGAAGACAGCCAACTGATTTTAATGGCAGTTCAAGTCAGAAAACTCAGTTGGAATAATTATTAATCGGCTAATTTTACCTTAGTGCGGTCGATTACTGTAGCCCCGCAAATGGATAATTTATGTATACTACTAACAGTACAGATGAAAAGGTTACCCATTGTTCAAGACCGTCAACCGCAGGGATGCGGATGTCGAGCCGACATGGATGTATTCACCGCGTGTCTTTAACCATGGGCAGCCTTTTCATTCGTTTCAGTAATAAATATCAGACAATGACTTAAAATAAAAGGCATTGCAGCAAGGCCGTGAATAAACAACACGCTGTCTGTTTTTAATAAAAACCGACATACTATCGCCTTTGTCCATAAACACACTCACTAAATAGACATGAAAAAATTTGATTACGATCTAATTGCTATCGGCGGCGGTAGTGGGGGTTTGTCCATTGCCGAACGTGCCGCCTTATATGGTAAAAAAGTTGCCTTAATTGAATCAGGAAAAATGGGGGGTACCTGTGTCAATGTTGGCTGTGTGCCTAAAAAAATCATGTGGTACGCAGCAAGCTTACAGCAGTCCATAATGGATGCTAAAAGCTATGGCTTTAGCCTGAAGAAAGAAGGTTTTGACTGGCAACAACTGGTCGATAAACGCGAGGCCTACATCAACAAAATCAACAGCTGGTATCATCAGTATTTAAAAGACTCGAATATAGATGAAATACAGGGCTCTGCTGTGTTTATTGATGCTCATACCATTGACGTGAATGGACGGACTCTCCATGCCAGACATATTGCCATTGCCACCGGTACAGTACCTGTTATTCCCCCTACCAGTGGTGCAAAACACGGCATTAGCTCGGATGGTTTTTTTGCGCTAACACAACAACCTGAGCGTGTCGCCATTGTTGGCTCGGGGTATATCGCAGTTGAAATCGCCGGTGTATTAAACAGCCTGGGAACTGAAGTCGTGATGTATCTGCGTAAAGGTCATGTGCTCCGCGAATTTGATGCCATGTTACGAGAGAATTTGATGGAAACCATGATTGATGATGGCATTAATATCTTACCTCGCTCACAAATTACTGATATACAAAAACAGTCCAATGGGAAGCTTACATTAACCTGTGACAAGGGTGGTGAGAATAAAAATATCGACCACTTAATCTGGGCCATTGGCCGCCAACCGCAGACACAGGCGCTCGGACTGGATAACGCCGGTGTCAAGCTGGATGAAAAGGGGTATATTCAGGTTGATGATTTCCAGAACACCAATATTGATAATATCTTCGCATTGGGGGATGTTTGTGGCCGTGCACCCTTGACACCAGTCGCAATTGCCGCTGGCCGTCGCCTTGCAGATCGCTTATATAACCATCAAACAGATAGACACTTAGATTACAATAACATCCCCACTGTTGTCTTTAGCCACCCGCCCATTGCAACCATTGGACTCACTGAAACCCAGGCCCGTGAAATTCATGGTGAAGCGGTAAAAATTTACCAGACACGTTTTACCGCCATGTATAACGCATTAACCGAGCATGAAATCAAGACATCGATAAAACTGGTTGTGATCGGAGCACAGGAAAAAGTTATTGGCTGCCACATTATCGGCCCTGGCGCTGATGAAATGTTACAGGGATTTGCAGTGGCAATACGCATGGGAGCGACCAAAAAAGATCTGGATGATACCATTGCCATTCATCCCACCAGTGCGGAAGAGCTGGTCACCATGCGATAAATTTTAATTGGAAAATTTTAGTTATGTTCACCGTTAGTACCACGACGAACCTGCTGTACATTTCTTAGCAGGCTGAGTTTATCTATCACTCGATTCAGTTGTTGCAAGTCACGTATTTCAATAGTAACTGCCATTCGTGCTGTCTGATCACTTTTATTTGACTGCGTATTGACTGCAATTACATTAATTTTATCCATAGACAAGGTTGAGGTAATATCACTCAGTAGTCCGTGACGGTCAATTGCATTAATTAGAATATTAACCGGGTAACTCCGCACATCCGTATCACCCCATTCGACTTCAATCAACCGTGGCTGATCTTTTTCTTTCAGGTAAAGAATATTTTTGCAATCTTTACGGTGTACGCTCACACCTTTGTCTTTGGTAATATAACCAATAATTTCATCATACGGTACTGGCATACAACAATTAGCAATACTGGTAAGTAAATTACCAACCCCCAGAACATTAATACTACCACCAGACTTATCCTTTTTATTTCTTTGATCCCTCGAATGAACAGGGAATGTAAGCGGCGCATTTTCGACAATAAATTCATGCAAAATTGAAGATAACTGCGCTTCGCTAATATCGCCGCAACCCAAACTTACATACAGATCATCAATGGAATTCTGTTTAAAATGACTAACAATTTTATCGATTGAGGGTTTAACGCCATGACGTTTTAACTCATGCTCAAAAATAGTTTTTCCACCCTGACAATTTTTTTCGCGATCCTGTTTTCTATACCAACTACGGATACGATTACGTGCCCGTGAAGTTTTTATAAAACCCAGGTGTGTGATCATCCAGTTACGCCTCGGTGCCGCTTCCTTCGTCGTTAGAATTTCTACACGCTGACCACTTTGTAACAAGTAGGTCAGCTGTACAATACGGCCATTAACTTTAGCACCACGACAACGATGGCCAATTTCCGTGTGCACCGCATAAGCAAAATCCAGTGGTGTCGCACCTTCGGGTAAATCAATTACTCGACCTTCAGGTGTTAGTACAAAAACTCTATCCTGAAACATTTCAGACTGAAAATCTTCCAGTAATTCTTCATCACTGGTTTGTGATGTATCGAGCAATTTTCTTAATGAGTCGATATTTGCCTGCAACTTTGCACTATCATTACCTGCTTCTTTATAACGCCAGTGTGCAGCCACTCCATATTCAGCAAATTCATGCATTTTTTTTGTGCGAATCTGCACTTCAACAGGTTTACCCTGCGAACCAAAAACAGCGGTATGTAAAGACTGATAACCATTTTTTTTAGGGTTCGCAATATAATCATCAAACTCTTTATCGATGTGACGCCATTGTGCATGCACAAGACCCAGCACCACATAACATTTTGCAATAGAATCGACTACAACACGCACCGCTCGCACATCAAACAGTTCATCAAAGCTGCGCTGTTTAGCTAACATTTTTTTCCAGATACTGTAAATATGTTTTGGACGACCATATATATCGACCGAGATACCTTCCTGTGTAGTTATGTCTTTGAGTTTTTCAACAAAATCATGAATAAATTGTTCACGCTCATCACGTTTCTCATCGAGGTGTGCTGCAACTGATTTATAAATCGCGGGGTCAAGATAACGAAAGGCAAGATCTTCAAGTTCCCATTTTAGCTGCCCCATACCCAGACGATTGGCGATGGGCGCAAATATTTCCAGGCTTTCTCGTGCGATCTCAATCTGTTCATCAGGGGTTGCCAGTTTCAACTGACGCAAGCGTTGTACCCGATATGCCATTTTAATCAACACCGCACGGACATCATCCACCATTGATAACAACATCCGGCGAAGCCGCTCAGCCTGTTCCGGCGTACTATTTATTTTTTCACTCTGAAAGTTATGAAGCTGTAACACGCTGTTAACCAACTTCATAATTCCACCCCCAAACTGCTGCGCCAGTTTATGTGGAGTCACTTTTGGCTGTAGCCGAGAACTACTTAATAATGCGGCTGTTAAGGTGATTTCATCGGCACCCAATTCACTCAATAATAGTGCAACATCCAGGCTGGATGGCAGACTCCCCTCGGCGGGTAAATCCCAGACCAGATCGCAGGCTGCGCGCAATAAACTATTTGTTTTAACCTCTGCACCCGTTAGCTGACAGAGGAACTCATTGATAGAATAATCCTGTGTAATCCGGTTGAAGCGTTGAGTACCTTGCATGACTGGGTGATTACATTAGTCGTATTGATGGAGAAGCCGATAGTTCACTGGCAATCAGGGCATTTACCGTACAACGTCATACTGTGCTCAGTTACGTCATAACCCATTTTAGTTGCAATTTCACGCTGGCGATTTTCTATCAGCTCATCAAAAAATTCTTCAACTTTACCACAAACGACACAAACAACATGGTCATGGTGGCCCTTTTCATTGAGTTCAAAAACCGCCTGCCCACCCTCAAAATGATGACGTTCAACCAACCCGGCAGCTTCAAACTGTGTTAAAACACGATACACAGTCGCTAACCCGATTTCTTCACCGTCATTAAGCAAAGCTCGATAAACATCTTCTGCCGTCTGATGACGAACACTGGACGCTTCCAGAAGTTCAAGAATTTTCATTCTTGGCAAGGTAATTTTAAGACCAACTTTTTTTAAATCACTGGATTCCATATAATTCCTGCCGATTAATAATTTCTGCTGATTAATGCTAACATTTACGGTATCATTTCTGTCCTTAATTGAAACACTTAATAACGAAAATACTATTCTTACATGTTTATACGCCTGAGAACCACTCGCACAAATCAATTTTCGCGCTCTTTTTTGCCATGCATGACACTATTGATACTAGTGTCACTCAGTGCATGTACCGCATGGCTGCCTAATGCTTACCGGCAAAATCTGCAACAGGGTAATACCATAAAGCTAACGCAAATTAAACAATTGAAGATGGGGATGAGTAAAGCTGAGGTGCATAAAATTCTTGGCTCACCTATACTCGCTGACCCCTTCCACAACCAGCGCTGGGATTATATCTATCGCTTCATTCCAGGGCACGGTGCCGAAAAAGAATCCCGCTTAACGCTATTTTTTAACCATAACCGGCTCAAAAAAATTGATGCTAAACACTATGTTGACAAAAGTTATGCAGAATCTGAATTAGTCAACAGATCATCAGAGACAGGCCTGCCTGATGCTGACTAACCTGGCTGGTTAAGTTCATAAAACCGTCAAAAAATGTCGATAATTAACTATTAGTGCTGCCACTTCCCTTTTTCATAACCTTGCCCTCAGCAGCGCATTTACGCCTCATTTCCTTAGGATCAGCGATGAGTGGGCGATAAATCTCTACGCGATCACCTGCATTTAATATGGTAACCATGCTTGCGACTTTACCAAAAATACCCACTTTGGCATTTTCAAGCTCAAGATCAGGAAAATCCATCATAATGCCAGACTGGACTATCGCAGCGCCAAGTGTGGTGCCCTGATCAACATTGACACAACGAATAATTTGTTTCTCTAACGTTGCGTATGCCACCTCTGTATTAATTGACTGCGGCTGCGGCTCCAGTGACCTGATGCCGGTTTCAGTCACGGGGATAATATTCGCATTTTTAGTCTCAGAAACGCTCACCGTACACCTCCACCGCACGTTTACAGAAAGCATCAACCATCGTTGTTGCGATCTGCATAAAAATAGGTTTAGCTGCAATCGAAATCATCGCGCTATCAAATTCGAATTCAAGATCAAGATTCACTTTACACGCCATTTCTGTCTTAAGTGCATCAAACTGCCAATAACCCTGCAAGCGTTTAAACGGGCCATCAACCAGCTCAAGTTCAATACGCTTATCTTTGGTTAATGTATTTCGAGTGGTGAAGGTTTTATTCAACACACCTTTGGCAATTTCTATGCTGGCAACTATTTCAGTCTCTGTTTGCGTAAGAATACGCGCCGAGCGGCACCACGGCAGAAAACGGGCATAGTCATTGATCGAATTCACCAATTTATACATTTCTGCCGGAGAATAATACACCAGCGCGCTACGATACGTGTGCGACAATTCGACTCTCCAGTAAATAAATTAGCCTGATACATGATGAAGTATGCATTTTTTATATTGCTCCAACTGCCCTGAGAAATACGATAATAATGGCAATCGGTGTAATATAACGGAGCAGGAAATGCCAAATTTTATAGATCCCAGGGGTTGTATTCAGCTCAGAACGTGTTGATGTTTCGTGCATAATCCAGGCAGAAAATATTGCAATAAACAGACCGCCCAGCGGCAACATAATATTTGCGGTTAAATAATCCAGAGTATCAAAAAAATTAAAGTTCTGGAACAGAAAGGGAATGCTCCAGGTGTGTCCTTTCCAGATATTATACGAAAAAATGGTCCCCAACCCAAGTATCCAGGTGAGCACACCCATTAAAACTGAGGCATAAACACGCGTATGCCCACGGTTCTCAACCAACCAGGCCACTGCTGGCTCAATCAGTGAAATAGCCGATGTCCAGGCGGCAAAGACCAGTAAGGAAAAGAAGATAACACCAACCAACACACCACCTTCCATATGGCCAAACGCAATTGGCAGGCTCAGAAAAATAAGTCCGGGCCCCGCACTCGGTTCCAGCCCATTAGCAAAAACAATCGGAAAAATCGCCATTCCGGCAAGTAATGCAACCACCGTATCGGCCAGTGCTATATAAATGGAAGCCTGTACAATCGAATGCTCTTTTGTCAGGTAGGAACCGTAGACCATAATCGCTCCCATACCCAGACTCAGGGTAAAGAAAGCATGCCCCATAGCAATCAGCACGGCCTTACCAGTAATTTTACCGGGACTAAACATAAAGTCTATGCCCTGCATAAAATGCCCTGTACTCATGGCATATAGCACCACCACCAGCAATGAAATAAACAACAACGGCATCAAATACGTCACGGCTTTTTCTAGCCCATTTTTTACTCCACGAGACACGACCATCATGGTCATCACCATAAACAGGGTGTGCCAGGCCAGCAGTTTTTCAGGATCACTAACCAAATTGTTATAAATACTGCTCGCACCATCTGCCGTCACGCCCAGAAACATGCCGCTAGCCGTTCTAAAAACATAGCTTAGCGCCTCGCCCGCAATGACGCTGTAATAGGAAAGAATCAGAAAACCTGCTATCACCCCCATCCAGCCCAACCAAACCCAGTATTTGCTCCGCCCTTCCTGACGCGCCAGGGTAATCATCGTATTAATCGGGCTCTGCTTACCGCGACGACCCAGCATAATTTCAGCGATCATCACCGGGATACCAATTAGCGCGATACAACACAGATATATCAGCACAAAAGTACCACCACCATTCTCACCTGTTATATAGGGAAACTTCCAGATATTACCCAGGCCAACAGCAGAACCAGTGGCAGCAAGAATAAACGCTGTGCGGCTAGACCATTGTTCGTGTATGATTTTCGTATGTGTTGTCATAGATTCTCTACATTGTTATGTGGGCAGGGCTGTAAATTGGTTGTGGTAAACACTTATGCATATATTTTCAACAATTTAAATCATTGACTCAATAGAAACCTGAACTTTATTTCGCCTCAGTGCGAATACCTGGTAAAAAATGACACATCTCATCACATAATTTATACTTGCAGGCTTTCTCGTCCTGCTCAAAATATAGACAACTCCGAAACATGGCAAAAAAATCCAAAAAAACTTCCCACGATAATACCATTGCACGCAATCGCCGTGCGCGCTTCGATTACGCCATTGAGTCTAACTACGAGGCCGGACTGGTGCTAGAAGGTTGGGAAGTTAAAAGTATGCGCGCTGGAAAAGTGCAGCTTAATGACAGCTACATTATGGTTAAAGCGGGCGAACTTGAATGGGTTGGCGGCAGTATAACACCACTCATTACGACTTCAACACATCTTCACGCTGCCCCAACACGCAGCAGAAAATTACTCCTCCATCGCCTGGAAATCGACCGTCTGATCGGCCAGATTGAACGCAAAGGGTATACGCTAGTACCACTAACGCTATACTGGAATAAAAAAGGTAGCGTTAAAATGGATATCGGACTGGCAAAAGGTAAAAAAGAGCACGATAAACGTGCCGCAATAAAAGAACGCGACTGGAACCGTGAAAAAGCCCGCATGCTGAAAATTCGTTGATCGCCAGTAATATCTGCTCCCTCTTACCAGGTCGGAAATAGTCGGTGAGAAATTTTTATGAATGCTTGATTTGTCCCGCCTATCCATATGTAAGCCATTGATTTAAATACTTCTGATACTCCATTCTTATCCTTTTCAAACCATGTTCTAATGGGTTTTTGTTAACAACATCAACCAGCTCGACATTAATTATGGAGACACCCCTTGAATTTTACTATATAAGACTATACTAATAGATAGGTAACTAACGAGGGTAAAAGTCATGATCTTTGACACATCGACATATTCTAATTTAACTTGTGATGATATTCGCCAGACTATACAATCAGGTGCCATCTTGCTGGATGTCCGTACCACCAGTGAATTTAATACCAGCAGCCTGCCTGCTGCAAAAAATATTCCGTTAGCTGTTTTGCCGGTTCTTGCACACGAGCACCTGGACAAAGATAAGCCCATACTGGTTTATTGCCGCTCTGGCGGACGCGCAATCATGGCAGAGAAAATTCTGTCCAGTCTGGGGTTTAACCATGTCACTAACATCGGCGGCATCGTGCATTATCAGCACTGCCACTAAAGCTCTCTCATGACCACACTATAAACCGTTACTTGAGTCAGTATTTTTTAACCCCAATAAACTGGGAGAAAAACGATGAAAATTGAACAATTATTCGATCCCGCAACCAGCACTTACAGCTATTTATTGTGGGATGAAAAAACCAGACAGACCGCCCTGATCGACTCTGTAAAAGAGCAGACCACGCGTGACATCAAGCTGATCAAACAGCTGGACCTACAATTGAAGTACACGTTGGAAACGCACATCCATGCTGACCATGTGACTGGCTCTGGCCTGTTGCGTGAGGTGTTTAACAGCCAGGTGGCAGTACATAAAAACAGTGGATCGTCGTGTGCCGATATTTTACTGGCTGATGGCGACTCGCAGAAACTGGGGGATGAAAGCATCGACATCATCTACACTCCCGGCCACACCAATACCGATATAAGTTATCGTCTAGGCAGCGTGGTGTTTACTGGTGACGCACTGCTAATTAACGGTTGCGGGCGCACTGATTTTCAGTCCGGTGATGCACACACACTCTATCATTCGATCACTGAGAAACTGTTTAGCCTGGACGATAACACCATCGTTTATCCCGGCCATGATTATAACGGTTTTACATCGAGCAGCATCGGCCGTGAAAAAGCCTTTAACCCGCGTCTGGGAAAGAACAAAACAGAAGCGGAATTTGTCGCCATTATGAACTCACTGATTCTCGAACCACCAGCACGCATCGACATCGCTGTGCCGGGCAACCTACAGTGCGGTCTGGATCCAGCTTGATCGCAAGTACTTGATCGTCAGCAATAAAGCATGTTTTATCAATACGCAAACATCGCTTATTCAAGCGGCACAACCGGCGTGTTTATTGCCATTTCAAGTACCGCAGGATGACCCTGTGTCAGCACAGGTGCCGACATAATAGCAATGGCTTTTTTTCCCTGCGAATCCTCTGCAACAGTCGCAATTAACAAGTATCGGTTCTGCGGGGAAACCTGCTCAGCCGAGTAACCAAGTGAAAAATGAACCGAGTTTTCTATTATTCGCTTACACTTTAACTGCGCGATGCGGCGACCCTGAGTAACATCTTTAAGCTCAAAACAGGCATATAAACCCGTTATTTTACGCTGATGCAAAAATAACTTTAAGGTACCAGAAACCGTGTGGGCAGCTGATGCGTGTCTCGGTGCCCCCTCAGCCACCAGCTTTTTACAGCCTGTGCTCGAAACAAGAAAAACAAACACAAGAATCATTAGCGAAAATCGAACCATATTTATACAAGAGAAAATTCACGCTGCAAACAAAATTGTTCCCTGCAATATCTGTTCATCACAATGTTGGCCCTCATTCTGCGACACATGATTAAAGCACCGCTAACGACAAATCCAGTGTTATACACGCCTTCTGGCAACAGCGATCAGCCCCAGCAAACCCGAGCCAAATAACCACACCGCCGCAGGTATTGGGACGGCAGAAACCTGCCAACCAACATCGCTTAATCCCGCTTTGTCCAGTTTAGTGAATACTTTACGTGTTCCCGTGGTGATGGAAGGAGTCATTACCGCTTCCTGACTAATGCCATTAACAGTGCTAAGTGTGCCTTTTGCCCAGTGATCCAGGCCACTATTGAGTGGCACAGGAGAACCAAATGCAACCGTAGATGCCGTGCCGGTAAAAGTAGTAGCAGAAATTTGGTTTCTCCAGGAATCTGCTGTGCCAATACCGAGCATATGCCCCAACTCATGCAGCGCCACCGTGTAAAAATCATTGCCAACAATGTCGCCACTGGTTGCTAGATTAGGATCGAAATACCAGTTTGCGCTACTATTAAACGAGATAGACCCGCCCCAGGGGGCGAAATCGGTGGCCGTTGAACCCGCTGTTGGTGCCGACTGACCACGACTGCTAGCGTTACTTACAAAACTGGACGTACCACTCACATTAAAGCCGCCAGGACCACCTAAGCCTAGCGCACTGCCTGCCATAATCTGACCGCCAACATAAACTGTCAGGGTATTTGTAGCAACGCTAAAATTATTAATGGTTTGCGTTGCGCCATTACCCGGATTGTAAAAATCCGCTGTAAAGTGGTTCACACCAGACGAAGAAATAGCGGTTAGATTATCACCAATAATGCCATCGAAATAGGAACCCGCCACATTCAGTATATTTTTTCTCAGCTGCGAGCTAAAAAAATTATTTGTATCGTATGTATAATCGAACTGAATATTAATCGCCGCAACCTGCTGACTAACCATACCTAACAGACTGGCAAGGACTAACTTGCGGAGTACTGGGTGGTGGTGTTTTACTAATTTCATTTTTAACTCCATTAAATTTATCAAACTTAAATTTTTATCTTAAAGGATAAATTGATACTGCAACCACATTGGCAAGGTACGGCATATAATAGGGAATAAACCTATAGCAGGAAAAATAGAGCAATTATCATGCCTAAAAAAATAATCCCTGAAAAATTAATGGTCTATTGAACTATTAGCTTTTTATCAATGGCTAATGTGTAAAGAACACCATAAATTTTAAGGCCTGGGACATTGTTTAGTCGGGATTCTTTACTTTTTTTATCAAATTTAAACGCTCACAGGCGAACACCCACTAACATAAGTGCCGACAGTAAACTGATCTACCCTGCCCTTAACCACATTTAAAGACACCGTATTCAGTGGTTCCCCCATAAGCAGTTCTCACCCATTTTTTCGATAAAAGCCTGATGAGCAACCTGTTCATCTTCACTCGGTTGAACTATCTTTAATCGCGCCCGATCTTTTGAGATTCGGCGCACGGCAGCATCGGCATTAACTAACTGCCCATCATCTTGCCTCTCTTCACTATCCAGCAGTAAAGCACTCTGCCCGCCGGTCATATGCAGGTAGACTTCTGCCAGTAACTCGGAGTCGAGTAAAGCGCCGTGCAGGTCACGTTGCGAATTATTCACTTCGTAGTGCTTACATAATGCATCCAGATTATTCTTTTTCCCAGGCCGCTTTTTACGTGCCATTATCAACGTGTCAATAACGCTACAGTAGTGATTGACACAGCCATACTCCGACCCAGCCTGCTTTAGCTCATGATTGATAAAACCAATATCAAAGGGTGCATTATGAATAATCAGCTCAGCACCTTTGATGTAGTCCAGAAAACTACTGACCACATCAATAAAATGCGGTTTATCCGCAAGAAATTGACTGGAAATACCGTGCACTGCCTGAGCACCCTCATCAATCTCACGATCAGGCTGCAAGTATTGGTGGTAATTATTCCCCGTCAAGCGGCGGTTAATCATTTCGACGCAACCAATTTCAATTATTTTATGTCCCTGTTCAGGGTCCAGACCGGTGGTTTCTGTGTCAAGTACTATTTGTCGCATATGCTTGTCTCGTTGGCAGTTGGCAGTTGGCAGTCCATTTCACGCAAAGGAAACCGTACCGATGAAGCATTTTTACTTTTTGCTGCCAACTAAATACTGCCCGCTTTATTTAATAACATTTCATCAATAGCCTGATTCGCTAATGTGTCCGCACACTCATTGCCTGCATCACCGGAATGCCCCTTTACCCATTGCCAGTCAACCTGATGTTGTTGCAGCGCCTGATCCAGCCGCTGCCAGAGTTCTACATTTTTTACTGGCTTTTTAGCGGCTGTTTTCCAGCCATTTTTCTTCCAGTTAGGCATCCATTTTGTGGCCCCATCAAGCACATATTTTGAATCTGTATAGAGACGCACGCTACAAAGTCGGTTAAGTGCTTCCAGTGCCTGAATCGCTGCCATTAATTCCATCTGATTATTGGTGGTTTGCACGGCAGCACCTTTTAAATTTTTATGCTGACCATTAAAACGTAAACTAACACCCCAGCCGCCCACACCAGGATTTCCACGGCAGGCACCGTCAGTATAAATTTCGACTGCAGCAGACAAAGGATTTTTCATAGGACAGCGTTTTTAATCGAGTATTTTGATATTAAATTGCAATTTATAGTGTCCGCAGACTTAAATTTGAATTAATATACCATACTCTCAGTATCCACCTAATAAACATAGACAGATTTCACCCCCCTTTTAACATTGATTAAATACATTTCACAAATTACTCGACAAGCCCCAGCCCATAAACGGGCCTTTTATAAGCCAACCTTTTCTCAGCAGACGGATGGCCGAACCACACGAGGCCCCACCAATGCAGCGAAAGCAAAACAATCGGCGCGATGCCGGTGGTCTGCTTTCGCTGGCCGATTTTTTCGCTTCGGTTCATTAATTCTGCTGCCCATATTACTGACTGGCTGCTTAAATCTAAAACCCGATAACAACAATATCGCCTCGGTTCCAGTTAGTCATAAGACCCTGCCATCACCACCATTAGCACAACAGATATTAAAAAAATACCTGAATCGCGATGCCGTTGCCCGATATGAAGTCAAACCTGTCGATTTCAATGCCAGTTTCAGGTGCGCCAAAGGCGATACCCATGCAAACGATTTGACCGCTGCCACTGCGGTTAAGAATAAAAAACCTGAACCAGACAACAATAGCATCTGGCCCCGCATTCGTGCAGGATTCCAGCTTACTGATAATACCAATCACCCTGATCTGAAAAGAGAAATCAAGTGGTTCTCCAGACATAACGCTTACCTTAATCGGGTGATGAAACGCGCAGACCCTTTTCTTTATTACATTACTGTTGAAGCTGAAAAACGCGGTTTACCGACCGAGCTTGTGCTTTTACCTATTGTTGAAAGTGCTTACCAGCCATTTGCCTATTCACAGGGACGCGCAGCAGGAATATGGCAATTCATTCCTTCCACTGGGCGCTTATACGGTTTAAAACAAAACTGGTGGTACGATGGGCGGCGTGATATTCATGCTTCCACACAGGCAGCCCTTAATTATCTGAACAATTTAAATAAAACTTTCAAAGGTGACTGGTTGCTCGCGCTTGCAGCATACAATTCTGGTTCAGGCACAGTAAAACGCGCCATTCGTCATAATAAGCACCTGCACCGACCCACTGATTTCTGGCACCTGAATCTACCGAAGGAAACACGCGCTTACGTGCCTAAACTGCTGGCACTAAAAGCAATTATTGAACACCCGAAAAAATACGGTATTAGCCTGCGCCATGTTGCTAACGCACCGGGATTTGTGCAGGTAAAAACTCACAGCCAGATCGACCTGGCACTGGCGGCAAAACTGGCACGCATCAAACTTAATGCGCTTTACCGCTACAACCCGGCTTTTAATCGCTGGGCAACTGATCCAGATGGCCCTTACACATTCATTTTGCCTGCGAATGCCGCTGCAACCTTCAAGCATAATTATGCCAAACTACCCCGCAGTCAATATTTAAAATGGATACGGCACAAAATTAAATCGGGTGAGACACTCAGCGAGATTGCAGTTAAGTACGACACCCTGGTCAGACACCTGCGTAAGGTAAACCATATTCATGGTAAATATATTCGTGCAGGTAAATATATACTCATCCCCGTCGCCAGTCGGAATCGATCTGCGTACACACTCAGTTCCAGCCAGCGCCTAAAAGCCCTGCAAACAAAAACACACTATAATACTCGGCGCATTAAACATGACATAAAACATGGTGAGAGCTTCTGGACCATTGCACGTAAGTTCAAAGTGAACATGTATACCCTGGCCAAATGGAATGGCATGTCCATTCATGACCCGCTGAAACCAGGAAAGACACTGATCATCTGGCGCAGCCATCACCGCATTCATGTCGCAAGAAGAACGTCGATTAAAAAATCCAGTCACCATATCCAGACAATTTCATATACCGTAAAATCGGGTGATTCATTATCCCGCATTGCCAGCCGCTATAATGTAAAGATGAAACAGCTACACCGCTGGAATCGGCTGAAAAAGAAATACCTTCAACCTGGTCAGCGGCTTAAGTTATATATTGATGTGACCGAACAGTCAGGTGAAGAGAGTTAAGCAGAATGCTAAAAAGTTACCTCAGCATTCATTTTTTGCAGACCGATATTATTGCTGTATACCCCCTTCAACCAACCGGATTGGATCAAGCAAACACTTCAACTCAGCTTCGCTTAAGTCCGTTAATTCGACCGCAACATCAATCACGGTGCGGCCTTCAGCATAAGCTTTTTTAGCAATTTTCGCACCCAGCTCATAACCTATCACACGATTAAGCGCGGTGACCAGTATTGGATTTTTTGCCAGCGTAGTATCAATATTGTCCTGCTTTACTGTAAAGCCAGCGATGGCTTTATCTGCCAGTACAGTTGCTGCAGTGGATAATATTTCCAGGCTTTGTAATAAATTATAGGCCACCAGTGGCAACATAACATTTAACTGAAAATTGCCCGACTGCCCCGCAACTGTAATGGTGGTATCGTTACCGATAACTTGTGCACATACCATCGTGACCGACTCTGCAATAACCGGGTTAACCTTACCCGGCATAATACTGCTGCCAGGCTGTAATGCGGGCAGGGCAATTTCACCAATGCCTGACAGTGGCCCACTATTCATCCAGCGCAGATCGTTGGCAACTTTCATTAAGCTGACGGCAAGAGTCTTTAGCTGACCGCTAAGAGCAACCGCTGCATCCTGTGAGCTTAGTGCTTCAAAGTGGTTCTCTGCGGTAGAAAAATCAATCCGGGTTGAAGCCGATAAAATTTTTGCAACTTCATCGCCAAACCTTTTATCCGCATTAATACCGGTTCCAACTGCTGTCCCACCAATTGCGAGCTGATGCAAATGCGGCAAGGTAGAACGAATGCGGGTAATGCCGTTAGCAATCTGCATCGCCCAACCGGAAAGCACCTGTCCCAGACTAACAGGCATGGCATCCATCAAATGTGTACGGCCGGTTGTTACCACATTTTTTAACTCTCCCGCACGCTGTGTAATCACTGAATGCAAATGTTCCAGTGCGGGCAAGAGCTGTTGCTCACAGACCAAGCTGGCAGAAACATGAATCGTGGTTGGAATCACATCATTTGAACTCTGGCTCATATTGACATGATCATTGGGGTGTACATAAGCCGTTTGGTTCGTTACTGAAATGGCAGCAGTCGCCAGATGCGCAATAACTTCATTTGCGTTCATATTGGTGCTGGTTGCTGAACCTGTCTGAAAAACATCAATCGGGAACTGTGCATCCAGTTTACCAGCAACCATCTGTTCACAAATGTCACTGATCACTTGTAACTGCAGTGCATCCAACCCACCCAAACTATGATTCGCTTTGGCACAGGCTTGTTTAACGCGTCCCAGCGCATGAATAAATGCTGGAGGTATGGTTAAGCCACTGATTGGAAAATTATTGACTGCACGCTGCGTCTGTGCGCCATAAAACGCATCCGCCGGAACTTCAAGCTCACCCATACTGTCTTTTTCAACTCTGTACTTACTCATTCGCTTGTTTGCCTCATTTGAATATCTCATAGCAGGATTGCAATGATATACTAGGAAGGCTCTGAATAAGTCGTGAATCAACAAATTGCGGCCTACTCAGTGCTTTCCTGGCGTTTTTTTAATCGCTAAAATATTCACTTTTTCTATAAATACAAAAAAACAGATAATCATGATGGCATTAAACGAACTCACAGCAATTTCTCCCATTGACGGCCGTTACGCTTCCAAAACAGGTGAACTGCGCGATTTCTTCAGCGAATTTGGCCTGATTAAGCACCGCGTACTGGTTGAAATCCGCTGGTTTCAGGCGCTGGCACAAAACACAGCAATAAAAGAAGTGCCAAAACTGGATGAAGATAGCCAGGTTTTATTAAATACCATCATTGAGCATTTTAGTCTTGAAGATGCTGCGCGTGTTAAGACTATCGAGAGCACCACTAATCATGATGTTAAGGCGGTCGAGTATTTTCTCAAGGAAAAAATTAAAGGCAATGCTTCACTTGAAGCGGTGAGTGAGTTTTTTCATTTCGCCTGCACGTCGGAAGACATTAATAATCTGTCACATGGTCTGATGTTAAAAGCTGGTCGTGATAAGGTTTTACTGCCGGCGATGAATAGCCTTATTAACAACCTGAGTACACAGGCTAAAACGCTATCAACACAGCCCATGTTAAGCCGCACACATGGTCAGACAGCTTCACCAACTACGGTTGGTAAGGAGCTGGCAAATACCGTGTACCGTCTCCGGCATCAGTACCAGCTAATCAAAAATATCACCATTCTGGGTAAAGCGAATGGCGCAGTCGGTAACTACAATGCCCATATCAGCGCCTATCCTGAAATTGACTGGCCCGCTTTTTCCAGTCAGTTTATTGAGTCCATCGGGCTTACTATGAACCCCTATACAACGCAGATTGAACCACACGATTACATGGCTGAAATGTTTGATGCTATCAACCGTTTTAATACCATACTGATTGATCTATGCCGTGACCTCTGGGCTTATATTTCACTGGGTTACTTCAAACAGAAAACCGTTGCGGGTGAAATTGGTTCATCCACCATGCCGCACAAAGTTAACCCGATTGATTTTGAAAATGCCGAAGGCAACCTGGGTATTGCCCACGCCCTGTTTTCACATCTTGGTAGCAAGCTTCTCATCTCCCGCTGGCAACGTGATCTAACGGATTCAACCGTATTAAGAAATCTTGGTGTGGGTTTTTCGCATAGTTTAATTGCCTATCAATCACTCCTAAAAGGTCTGACTAAACTTGAAGTGAATGCAAGCACAATCGAAGCTGACCTGAATTCAAGTTGGGAAGTGCTGGCTGAACCGGTGCAAACCGTAATGCGCCGTTACGGTATCGAAAACCCGTATGAGAAATTAAAAGCATTAACCCGGGGCAAGTCCATTACCCAAGCAACCTTCCATGCATTTATCGAGTCACTGGATCTGCCTGAAGAAGCCCGACAAAATCTGCTACAACTCACACCACTTACCTATATCGGTAATGCCATTGAGCAGGCGGAAAATATTTAATTCCCCCTTTAACAAATTACTAACAGTACAGATGAAAAGGCTACCCATTGTTCGAGACCATCAGCCGCAGAGATGCGGGTGTCGAGCTGACAGGGATGGATTCACCGCATGTCTTTAACACATGAGTAGCCTTTTCATTCGTTTCAGTAATAAGTAGCAACCAGGCTACTTACAAACTTCGTGTTCGCATTTCTCTTTGGTGCGAATATGGTAAATCGTTTCTACTGGTAAAATGGCGACGATGCCATCACCTTCAATACCCGTGTGTGCAGCGTCCATAATCTTCCTGGCAACCTCATCTGCCTGCCTGATTTCAGTAAAAACTTCCACTCTGACATTCTGGCACATCCAGTCTGACTCAAAAAAATTAGCATGTTCACCAAAACCTTTTACTTTGGTAACACTAATGCCAGGAACATTCATTTTTTTCAGGCATTCTTCCACTGCCTCAAGTCGTTCAGGTCGTATAATTGCTGTAATTTTACGAAACTTCATTGCTCATACCTCATTAAATAAATATCAGGTTATTGTTTAGCTCCTGCTTCAAAGCTGCCTGTTGTTGCTGATTAATTTCACCGTATGTATAACGATTTCTAGCGACAGATAAGTCTCTTCATCTTTACCTTAGAAGGATTATAATGCCGTCTAAAAACACTTTATAATTCCGTATGCTTTAACCTTAATGAATTTGTAATCACAGAGACTGAACTAAAACTCATCGCTGCAGCGGCAATAACGGGCGACAGTAATATACCGAAAAATGGGTAAAGCACACCCGCTGCAACGGGTACACCAAGCAGGTTATAAATAAACGCAAAAAATAAATTTTGCCGAATATTATTCATTACCGCATGACTGAGTCGCCGTGCTCTCACAATGCCGCGCAAGTCCCCTTTTACCAGAGTAACTCCGGCACTTTCCATTGCCACATCAGCACCTGTTCCCATTGCAATACCAACATGAGATTGTGCCAGTGCTGGAGCATCGTTAATCCCATCACCGGCCATAGCAACAATTTTCCCTTCCGTCTGAAGCTGTTTAACAATACTGGCTTTTTGATCAGGCAATACTTCGGCTTCCACCCGGTCAATGTTCAATTCTTTTGCAACCGCTTCAGCAGTTGTTTTACTGTCTCCCGTAAGCATTACAACCTGCACCCCGGCTTTATGCAGATGGTTAATTGCTTCGCTGGTTGAAGCTTTAATCGGATCGGCCACCCCAATGAGACCCGCAGCCTGACCATCAATCGAGATAAACATAACCGTTTGACCTTTAGCACGCCCTGCTTCTGCCTGCGAAGATAAATCACCCATATCTATATTTAAACTTTGCATAAGTTTAAGATTGCCCAAAGCCACACGCTTCGCATTCACCACGCCGCTAACACCTTTACCGGTTACCGACTCAAACTCGTCGGTTTGTGAGAAACTAACATTACGTTCTTTTGCTCCCTGTACAATTGCCGCAGCCAACGGGTGCTCGCTCGAACGCTCCAGACTAGCAACCAGTGATAGTACTGTGTTCTCATCAAAATCATTCACCGTTTTAACCGCGACCAATTTTGGTTTACCTTCTGTTAAGGTCCCTGTTTTATCGACAACCAGAACATCAACTTTTTCTAGAATTTCTAGCGCTTCAGCATTTTTAATCAACACCCCCATCGTTGCACCTTTACCCGTTCCAACCATAATCGACATCGGTGTCGCCAGACCTAATGCACATGGACAGGCAATAATTAAAACGGCAACCGCATTCACCACAGCATGAGCTAGCTGAGGCTCAGGGCCAGCAAGCCACCAGACAAAAAAAGCAATAACAGCGACAGTCACCACGGCTGGTACAAAATAGGCGGCAACCACATCTGCCAGCTTTTGAATTGGTGCGCGTGAGCGTTGTGCTTCACTTACCATGTGGACTATCTGTGACAACAGCGTATCTGCACCAACTTTTTCCGTACGCATTAATAGGCTACCCGTACCATTAACGGTAGCACCAATAACATGATCACCTTCCTCTTTACCAACAGGAATCGGTTCTCCACTTACCATTGATTCATCAATCGAACTACTGCCGCTGGTAACGCGACCATCAACCGGAACTTTTTCACCGGGTCTGACACGTAACACATCACCAACTTTCACCTGCTCTAATGGAATATCTTCTTCACTGCCATCATCACGAACAATACGTGCGGTATTTGGTGCCAGACCAAGTAACATTTTTATTGCTGAATTTGTCTGACTACGAGCACGTAGCTCAAGCACCTGTCCCAACAGAACCAGAGCCGTAATAACTGCTGCAGCTTCAAAATAAACATCGATTATGCCGCCTTCCATTTGCATGACTTTTGGAAAGATTTCTGGAAACAACAACGCTACAGTACTATAAATCCAGGTAACAGAGACTCCCAGACCAATCAGAGTAAACATATTCAGGTTCCATGTTCTGACCGATTGTACTGCGCGCACATAAAAAGGCCAGCCACCCCAGAAAACAACCGGTGTCGCCAGCACGAACTCAATCCATTGCACATATTGCATGGATAAAGCATCAGGCAATAATGCCGGCATTAAATCAGCAATCATGGCAAGCAGAAATACGGGTATTGCCAGCACTGTACTAAACCAGAAACGCCGACTCATATCGTCAAGCTCTTCATTTTTATCTTCAGCAACAATGGTTTTTGCTTCCAGTGCCATACCGCATTTTGGACAATTACCGGGATGATCCTGTATCACTTCAGGGTGCATTGGACAGGTATATTCTGTGCTTGTTATGGCTATCGGGGCACCCGCCGTTTCTAATGCCATACCACACTTTGGGCATGAACCTGGCTTTTCCTGAGTAACCTCAGAGTGCATCGGACAGGTATAGAAAACGGAATTAATGGCACCTGCTTTATGCAAGCAATCATCCACTATTTCCGTTTTTACTTTTTTACAGAATGCCCTGCCGCATCGTCTAAATTCACATATTCATCTGGTGCCGATTGAAATTTATCTTCACACCCCTGGCTGCAAAAATAATATTCCTGATTATCATGGTGAAGATGAAAATTACTATCCGCAGTAATATTCATACCACAGACGGGATCTTTAAGTTGCACATTTTTACTGCTATCAGGTGGCGATACATACTGTTCTGGATCAGTTTTAAATTTATCGTGACAACTGCTACTACAGAAATAATAATCATGGCTCTGTAAATTAATATGGTGCTCACTTTTATCTGTGACGGTCATGCCACACACAATATCTTTCAGCTCCAGTTTGTTTGTCGTATTATCTGTTACGTTTTTATTTTTACCAAACAAATTTTTACCAAACATAATACTCACCTCATTTAAAGTTATCTATTTATCCTAAACAGGAATCCATTCGTTTCCTGATACAAGCGTCTATATATAAGCTATGTATACAAGCTCTACCCAATACTACAACCTATACCCTGGGTCACAGGTCAAGGTTTCTTCTAAGGAATCTCTGATCAATTTATAAAGCTGTAAGCATTCAACTTACAATATTGCATACAGAATTAATCAGCGGTTCCTTAAACTTATTCTGGTTAATCACTAACAGTGATGAATGAAAAGGATACCCATGGTTAAAAACACACGGTGAATACATCCATGTCGGCTCGACATCCGCATCCTTGCGGCTGACGGTCTTGAACCATAAGTATCCCACCATAAAGCAAAGCAGAGGCGTTCGATATCATTAACACCAGCTTGCCTCACCATGATCCGGGTTATGCAGTAATTCTCGCACATTGGCCTGAATAATCCGATAACCCACATTGCCATAAAGTAACTGTCTCCCTTCATTTAAAACCAACGTTGGACTACCAGGAACTTTGTACGCCTGCCAAGACTCATCATCGAGGTACAATGCCGCATAGGCTTTTCCCGAATCCATTAAGCCATGAATCTTTTCTATTGGTAGTGCAAGTTCTGCCGCAATTTCATCCTGCACACAACGCTGCGCTATATCTTTCGCCTTAAAGAAAAAAGACTCTCTAAATAACCAGAGTGCTTCTTCAAACGGCGTTCTGTTATTAAAGTTTGCCACTGGCAGGTCATCAATTTCATCCTGTTTGACCAGTAACTGAATAGCCTTTAAATATAAATGCGCGGCGATGGACGATGCGGGTGAAACGGTAACCCACAGCTCAGGTGACAGCGTTATGTGATCCCATTTTTTAGCCACATCCTGTAGATGCTGATTAAATCCTCTGGCCCCGCCATTCTCTTCCCAAACTTTTTCAATATGCTGTTTGCCAGCACCAAAAATGGGAACAAAACGATATTCAATTTCAATCTGGTCAGAAAATTCATCTTTAAGTTTATCCATGCGTATCTGCCCACTGTAAGCCCAGACACACAATACATCGCTAAAATATTCAATCTTTATCGTCATTCGATTACTCTTTGATTAACCATAAAAAATATCATTGTCATCTCCATTAACGAGCATTTATGCTTTCTTTTTCAAGCCCATGCTTTTCCAAATCAGGAATACAGCGGGAAGAACAATCAGAGTTAATAAAGTCGCACTGATCATTCCCCCTACCATTGGTGCAGCAATTCGTCTCATCACCTGAGAACCAGTACCACCACCAATCATAATGGGCAATAAACCAGCAATCACCGCGGCGACTGTCATCATAATCGGGCGTACACGTAACAATGCCCCATCAATAACAGCTGCACGTACTTCATCAATGGTTAAGGCCTTACCTTTACGGTTTGCTTCATCGAGATGTTTCTGTAATGCCTGATTCAGGTAGACCAGCATAACCACGCCGATTTCAACTGTGACGCCGGACAGGGCGATAAAACCAACCCCCACTGCAACTGACATATTGTAGTGAAGCAAATACAATAACCAGAAACCACCAATTAATGCTAACGGTAAGGTACCCATGATGATTAATACTTCGGTTATATTCCTGAAATTGATATACAGTAACAAGATAATAATAACCAGTGTAATCGGCACTACTGTTTTCAAACGCTGTACTGCTCGCACCATAAATTCATACTGACCCGACCACGAGAGAGAATATCCTGTAGGTAACTTAATATTATCTTTCACGGCCTTCTGTGCATCCAGTACATAAGAACCCAGATCACGACCTGCGATGTCGATATAAATCCAGCCGTTGAGACGGGCATTTTCTGTTTTAATCACACCTGGCCCATTATCAATCCGCACATTAGCCACCTCAGCTAAAGGAATGGTGGCACCAGTCGGTGTAACCAGCGGCAAGTTACGGATTTTTTTCAGTGAATCACGTACATCCCGTGGGTAACGAAGATTAACCGGGTATCGTTCCAGCCCTTCAACTGTTGTCGTTACATTTTCCCCACCCATTGCAATACGAACAACATCCTGAATATCTGAAATATTTAATGCAAAACGTGACGCAGCCACACGATTTATATCTACCGTGATATAACGTCCACCAACCACCCGTTCAGCATAAACCGATACCGTCCCCGGCACCTTGTTTAATACTTTTTCAATCTGCTGGCCTATCTTCTGAATTACCTTCAGACTCGGACCCGCCACTTTGATACCAACGGGGGTTTTAATTCCGGTTGCCAGCATATCAATGCGGTTTTTAATTGGCATTACCCAGGCATTAGTCAACCCTGGATACTTAACTAGCGCATTGAGTTCCTTCTTCAATTTATCTATTGTCATACCTTTGCGCCATTCACTCTTTGGTTTTAACTGAACTGTGGTCTCTATCATGGTGAGAGGCGCGGGGTCTGTTGCCGTTTGGGCGCGTCCAATTTTCCCAAAAACACTTTTTACCTCTGGTACAGTTTTTATCAACCGATCTGTTTGCTGTAAAATCTGCTCGCCTTTACCCACTGAAATCGCAGGATAAAGACTGGGCATATAAAGTAAGTCACCTTCATTCAATTCAGGCATAAACTCAGAGCCAAGTTGGTTCAACGGCCAGAAACCAACCACAACAACAATAAATGCCAGGAATAAAACTGTCTTTGGTGCCTTTAATACAGCATTAATAAACGGACGATAACCCGCAATGAGAAACCGGTTAACCGGGTTTTTATGCTCAGGCAGAATGCGTCCACGAATAAAATACCCCATTAATACTGGCACCAGAGTAATAGAAAGAAAGGCAGCACCTGCCATAGAAAATGTTTTAGTAAAAGCAAGTGGTGCAAACATTCGCCCTTCTTGTGCCTGCAGGGTAAACACAGGCAGGAAACTCAGCGTAATCACTAATAACGAGAAAAACAAAGGTGGTCCAACCTCCATTGCCGCACCTCTCACTATCTGCCAGCGATTTTCATCCGTCACCTCCACACCCTCCATGTGTTTATGGACATTTTCAATCATTACAATGGCCGCATCTACCATTGCACCAATGGCTATCGCAATCCCTCCAAGTGACATGATATTTGCGCTAATACCAATGCGATCCATAACAATAAACGCGATCAGAATACCAACGGGCAACGATAATATAACCACCAGCGCTGAACGCAGGTGAAACAGAAAAATAGCACACACGATGGCAACAACAATAAATTCTTCCAGTAGTTTGCCTTTCAATGTTTCAACCGAACGTTTAATTAATGAAGAACGATCATAGGTTTCAACAATTTTTACCCCTTTAGGTAAACTGCGAGACAGTTCTTTCAGTTTGGCTTTAACAGCTTCAATGGTGGTCAACGCATTTTCGCCAAAACGCATTAGAATTACCCCACCAACTACTTCGCCTTTCCCATTTAATTCTGCAACACCACGACGCGCCTGCGGACCGATTCGAATCTGCGCTACATCTTTTAACAAAATAGGAATCCCTTCTTTATTGACCCCCAGCGGAACTTCTCGCAAATCCTTCAATGATTTAATATAACCCGTTGCACGAACCATATACTCGGCCTCGGCCATTTCCACCACCGAACCACCAGCTTCGTGATTAGCATTTTGAATCGCTTTTTTTACTTTCTCCAGTGGTATGTTATAAGCACGCAAGCTATCTGGATCAATGACTACCTGATACTCCTTTACCATCCCGCCGATAGTCGCAACTTCTGAAACTCCCGGCACAGTTTGCAGCTCATATTTTAAAAACCAGTTTTGGAGCGTGGTTAGTTGCGACAGGTCATGTTTTCCGGTTGGGTCAACCAGTGCATATTCATACACCCAGCCAACACCCGTAGCATCCGGCCCTAATTCAGGCCGTGCTGCTGCGGGTAGCGTGCTACTTACCTGGCTTAAATATTCAAGTACTCGCGAGCGCGCCCAGTACAGATTGGTCCCGTCTTTAAAAATAACATAAACATACGAGTCACCAAAAAAAGAATAGCCTCGCACATTAACCGCTTTAGGCACAGATAACATCGCCGTGGTAAGCGGATAAGTTACCTGATCTTCCACCACCTGTGGTGCCTGTCCAGGGAAGGAGGTTTTAATAATTACCTGCACATCAGAAAGGTCTGGCAATGCATCCAGCGGTGTCTGTTTGATAGAGTAAACACCAAGACCAATCAGGATCGCCGTTAACATCAGCACCATAAAACGGTTATCAATGGACCAGCTAATAATTTTCGCAATCATTACTGCTCTCCCTGTGATCTCATGCCACTATCGCGCATAACCATTGGACTCGTTTTATGTGCTGACGAAATTATATAGTTCTTACCCATTTTCATCAGCTCAAAGGTGATTTTTTCACCCAACTGAAACTGACTGATGTCAATATTTCTCATCAGCGAGAAACGCATGGTCATTGCTGGCCATCCCAGCGCCTTAATCGCATCATGCTGTAAAGTGAGTTTTCCTGTCTTTACATCAATCGCTTTAACAACACCTTTTGCCGTAATCATTTGCATTGCTGCGGCGGCCGTTTTAGCTTTCTTTTTGCTCTTAGTCGATTTATTATCCACAGCTTTTTTACCCGTAGATTTATTCTCCACTGGTGACATACGTTCAAGACTGGCTCGCATGTTTGCTTCAGAATCAATCAGGAACTGTGCCGAAGTAACCACATCATCGCCAGCTTTAATGCCGCTGAGTATTTCAACATCATTACCGCTTTCTATGCCGGGGACAACATGCTGTGCTTTAAATTTACCTCCACCCAAAGCGATGATGACGCGATTATCGCGGCCGGTACGAATTAAAGCTTCAAGCGGAATAGCAATAACATTTTTTTTAGGTTCTCCATAAATTTTCACATTAGCGTACATATTTGGTTTAAGCCGCTCATCTGGATTATTAAATCGCATCCTGACTTTTAATGTCCGTGTTTTTGGGTCTAGTGTAGGATAAATAAACTTAACCTTACCTTCCCATAATTTTCCTGGAATGTATGAAAGCCGCACTTCTGCTCGCTGTCCAACCTTAACCCATTCAACCTGACGCTCAAACACTTCAGCAATTAACCAGACATTAGACAGATCACCTAAGGTCATAACATTCGTTGCAGGTGTAACATACATCCCTTCACGCACAGGAAAATCTGAGACCACACCATTCTGGGAAGCATAAATCGAAATACGCTGTTTAACATGCCGAGTCTTTACCAGTTGATTGATCTGGTTTTTTGAAATCCCCAGTGCATCCAGGCGTTCTTTTGATGACCGTATCAAACCTTTATTGCGCGATGACAAAGCAGCAACCATCTCTTCCTGTGCATTGACCAGTTCGGGTGAATATAAATCAAACAGGCGCTCACCCTTTTTAACTCGATCGCCTTCTGACTTAATCGCTAAGTTCTCGACCCAGCCTTTCGTCCGTAAATGTATATGACTGACCCGGGCTTCATTAAAAGTAACATAACCCACCGTATCAATATCGCGGTACAATGTTTTTCGCACTGCCCTGGCTGTACGTACACCCAGATTTTGTTCGACTACCGGACTAATAACCACATCACTGCCATCATCAGCACCCGCATAAACTGGTACCAGATCCATACCCATAGGCGATTTCCCTGGTTTTTTACCACGGTAACTTGGATCCATCGGAGCCGCCCAGTATAAAATTTTCTTGCCTTTTTCCGCAGCTAGAAGGGTCGGAGGAAACAACACACCCATCAAACTTACGGCAATAACCGTCGATGAAATAATCTGCTTGACTCTTATCATTTTGAAACTCCGGTAATATATAATAGACGCGCTTTGGCACGGGCACGATCAACACTGACGCGCATATCTGCCAGTTTCACATCCAGTTCGGTAATTCTTGAACGCATTAAGGTCGTAAATTCAGTAACCCCGCTTTGATAGGCGTTTAATGATGCTTCGGCATTGTTTTTTGCCGACTGTAATAAACTATCTGCATAAATTTTATGCCGTGCATTCAGCCGTTTATACGCAGCCAGATTTTTTTCCAGCCGCCGCTTCATATCGCGCAATTTATCATCCAGCTTATATTGTGCTGCATCTGTTTTTTCAATACTGGCAGCAACATTTTTATCCTGTCTGTTTTTTGTAAACAATGGAATATCCAATGTCACCATTGCTGCTACCATATCAGGGCGACTGCTACCATTGGGGTTGTTACCAAAACGCTTGCGATATTCAACGAAAGCATTTATTCCAGGTTTATAATCCTGTCTTGCAAGGTCAACCAGACTGTTATCCGCCTTCACTTTGAAGGCATCCATTTCCACTGCAGGATGCCTGGTCAGAATTTTATTGATATCAGACGTGTCCGGTAATTTTGGTAATTGGGGAAATTTTTTACTAATGGGCTGATACGCCATATCACCAATCCATTGCGCTAACACTGCACGGTATTCATTCTCTTCACCACGCGCCTGAGCAATGCGATCATCCAGTCGAGACAGTTCAAGATCGGCACGTAATACATCCTGCTGATTGACCCTGCCAATGGCATAATGTGCTTCGGTGATTTTCACCAGATCTTTAAATAAGACGCGACTGTCTTTAATGATTTTTACCGCAGCAATTTCGTAATACAAATTTAAAAAGGTATCGCGCAGATCACGCGTTATTCTCAAATTCTCATCATCAGCACGTGCCAGTGATGCCCGCGACAACCAACGTGATTGCTGTTGTTTATATTTAAGACTGTCACCTTTGGGAAATGCCTGTTGCAGACCGACACGTAACTGCGTTGTTGGTTGCTGCGTGGTACTCAAGGTATTAACCGGAAGATTAAACATACCAAGACGTAATTTAGGGTCGGGCAAAGTGTCATCGGCTATCGATTTCTCGCTGAAAGCGCGTGATGATGCCTGGTAGCTTTTGACCACTGGATCACTACTCAACGCTCGTTGCTCGGCTTGCTGTAAAGTCAAGCTATTGGCATTAAATGAGACCAGAAGTCCTGTCAGAGTTGTGATAATAACAACAGCCCTGGTAAAAACAATCATTGAAATAAACTGATTTAGTGTATTTCTAATAGAATTATGTGATTGATGCACAATCAACCTCCGTAATTAAAACAACGAATCAACACCACTGTATAAACACAACTGGATGTGACTATTCAACTCCAGACTTATATTTGTAAAAAAATATACGCCTGAATTTAATTACGCAAGTTTAAGTGGTGGCCTGAAAGGGGGGTGTATTTCTCTAGAAACAGGGGGAGGATTGGTAGCTTCAGATTGGCTGCTAGCAACAAAAAACGGGGTAAAAGCTATGGTTTGAAATAATAAGGTTAAATGAAATCCCATATTACACTGACTTAGATTGCAGTCGTCACCATCACAGCAGCAACATTGATGCGCTTTTGTGGTCGTGTTGGCCATTTTCCCCATAGTATGCGCTGATGGCATCAACGCCCGTTTTGCATCATAAACAGGCGCATGGTGTGGTCTAAGTTTACCTGTCAAACTATGGGCCATTTTACTGCTATTTATTTTATCTTTGGACATATGACAGAAAGAGCTACTGGCTAATGCAGCACGCAACGGCATTACCGCCAATATGACGATAAGAAACCAACGTAATAATCTGTAAAATTTACTGCCCATAGTATCTTAAATAAGTATCTTAAATAGCTAATAAATATTTTTTCAAAACTTTTTCTCAGACCAGAGATTTCTCTCTGACTGTGGCATATCATAAAAGTTCCAGCGGCTGATGAATCTGCGCACCACAAGCACATTCTGAACTAAAGAAGCTAACCAGTTACTAACAGGATAGATAAAAAGGATACTTATTGTTCAAAACCGTCAGCCGCAGGATGCGGGTGTCGAGCTTACATGAAGGTATTGACAGCGTGTCTTGAACAATAAGTATCCTTTTCATCTGCTTCAGTAATAACTCCAAAAATCAGCCTTCAATATTTCCATATTAATCAAAGGGATTATTTAGAATAATTGTTTCATCACGTTCGGGACCGGTCGACACAATCACAACAGGCACCCCAACGATGTCTTCCATACGCTTTAAATAATTCTGCGCCCTTTCCGGCAGAGCGCTCACATCACGAATACCTTCGGTACTTTCTGACCAGCCCGGCATTTCTTCATATACAGGCTTGCATTGCTCAATCGCATCAGCACCTAATGGTGGCATGTCCAGTGTTTGATTTTGGTAATTGTAACTTGTACACAATTTGATGGTTTTCAGACCATCCAGCACATCGAGTTTGGTGATACATAAACCGGTGAGACTATTTATCTGTGCGGCGCGGCGCAGAGCGACACCGTCGAACCAGCCACAACGTCGACTGCGGCCGGTGGTAGCGCCAAACTCATGGCCTTTGGTACCCAGATGGTTACCCACATCGTCGAATAATTCCGTTGGAAATGGCCCGGCTCCAACCCGTGTGGTATAGGCTTTGGTAATTCCCAGAATATAATCCAGATCTTTAGGCCCAATACCACTGCCTGTACAGGCACCACCCGCCGTTGTATTAGAGGAAGTTACAAAAGGATAAGTGCCCTGGTCAATATCCAGCAATGTTCCCTGTGCACCTTCAAACATAATATTTTTACCGGCTTTACGAAAACCGGCAATCATACCGGGAATATCGGCGGTTAAAGATAACAGTTTTTCACGATAACCAAGGACTTCATCCAGTACGGTCTGGTAATCGACTTCATCAAATTTAAAATAGTTTTTCAGGGCGAAATTATGGTATTCCATAACTCCAGCCAGTTTTTCCTTAAAGGCGGTTTCGTTTTTTAAATCATCCAGTCGAATACCACGACGTGAAACTTTATCTTCATAACAGGGGCCAATACCCCGACCAGTCGTACCAATGGCCGTTTTGCCACGCGCCACTTCACGCGCCTGATCCAGTGCAATATGATAAGGCAGAATCAACGGGCAGGCTTCTGATATACGAATACGCTCACTGGCAGGAATACCACTCGCTTCCAGTTCAGCTAATTCTTTAAATAATGCCTCGGGTGATAGCACTACACCATTACCAATCAGACACATTACATTGTCACGTAATATGCCCGACGGGATTAAATGTAGCACGGTTTTTTTACCGTTTATAACCAGTGTATGCCCGGCATTATGCCCACCCTGAAAACGCACTACTGCGGCAGCACGATCAGTGAGCAAGTCGACTATTTTACCTTTGCCTTCATCACCCCATTGACTACCCAGTATCACAACATTTTTTGACATAATTAAACCTGAAAATAATTAAAATAACGATTCAAAAAACACGCCCCCAAAGCAAGCTGACATCGTGTTCCTATGTGCCTGCGTGTCAATGAAGCGAAACCAAAAAGATTAGTGACTAACCTTTTACGCTCCATTGATTATCAATAAAAACCAGGCTTTTACTGCATCCCATAGCATCTGCATCCGCACTTTGCCCTGCTAATTGTTCGATCACAACTTGTCCCTGCGCACGCAATATCGCAATCGCTGCAGTTAAATTTTTATCTTTCTGTGCTGGTGCAAAGATTTTTTTCCGAGTTTTAAAACGTTTCCCTGATAACCGAATTAAAACATTTAAGTCGGTGCTAAAACCGGTTGCTGCGCGCGCACGTCCAAACAACTTACCGATGTCATCATAACGACCACCACGCGCAATTGCCTGTCCGAACTGCGGTACAAATGCGGCAAATACAACACCCGTCTTATAATGGTAACCCTGTAGTTCGGCCAGATCAAAATGCAGTGTCAGCGAGCCAAAACGCTGCTGTAATAATGTCGCTGTTTTTTCCAGATAGTCGATGGCCTGATGTACGCTATTATCAGCAGCAGATAAAATTTCACGCGCACGCTTTAAAACTGTTATGTCGCCATTTAATTCAGCTAACTTCTGCAACATTAAACAAATTGTTTCATCAAGTTCGAGGGAGGTTAAAAACGCGTCGATTTCTGTTACTGCCTTACGTTGCATCATCTCAAACAACTGGCTTTCAACTTCAGCGGTTAACTCTGCCTGCTTTGCCAGGCCACGGAATATATCAACATTGCCCAAATCCAGGTGAACATTCACTACACCAACCGTTGCAAAAGTTTGTAACATTAAACCCAGTACTTCGACTTCCGATTCAACGCCAGTGTGACCATATAATTCGACACCAACCTGCATTGGGCTGCGACTATCACCGATTGATTCCGGGCGAGTATGCAAAACCGTACCGATATAACATAAACGCGTTGGACCATTACGCTTTAACTGATGTGCATCAATACGTGCAATTTGAGGTGTCATATCAGCACGTATACCCAGAGTACGGCCACTCATCTGGTCAACCAGTTTAAATGTTTGTAAATCCAGGTCGTGACCGGTGCCAGTAAGCAGTGATTCGATATGATCAATAAACGGCGGGATCACCAGTTCATATCCCCAGCTCGCATACAGGTCAAGTAGCTCGCGGCGCAGAGCTTCCATTTGCGCGGCGGTTTCGGGCAGGGCTTCTTCTATCCCTTCGGGTAGAATCCAGTGATTTCTGTTCTTCATAGGTAGTGGAGTTTTAATTAAAATTCGACTATTTTTTATGGGCTTTAATGTACCAGGTATAACACAACAACACCGACAACCATGCTTACCAGTCCAATAACACGCAGTACCTGATCAGGTAAGCGTGCAGCCTGCGTCATTGTCTGACGCCAGCTTCCAGGACTCAGAAAAGGTAGTATCCCTTCGATAATTAGTACCAGCGCCAATGCGGGAAGAATTTGTTCCCACATCATACGACCTATTTATTGCCTTTTGCTCTTCGACCAAATGGACTCTTAAAGTAACGGAAATAGTCAGAATCAGGTTTTAATAAAAGCACAGAGGACTTATTAGAAAAGCTACTCATATAAGAAGTCATGCTGCGATAGAATTTGTAAAAAGCCTGATCCTGGTTGTAAGCTTTGGCATAAATATTCGTCGCAGTCGCATCCCCTTTACCACGCGTAATCTCTGCGTCACGATTGGCTTCAGCACGAATAACTCGGCTTTGCCTGTCCGCATCGGCGCGAATACGCTCTGCTGCTTCGGCACCTCTGGAACGGAATTCTTTCGCTACACGCTCACGCTCAGCACGCATACGCTGATAGACTGATTCAGTGACTCGCGCTGGCAAATCAATTTGCTTGATGCGCACATCAACAACTTCAATGCCCAGTTTTTTTGCTCTTTCTGAAGCCCGTGCTGTCATAATGCCCATAATCTCGGTACGATCACCAGAAATCACTTCCTGCACTGTGCGTTTACCGAATTCGTCACGTAATCCATTGTTGATATTCTCATACAACAGTCGACCGGCCCGTTTTTCATCTCCCTGTGTAGTGATGTAGTACTGCACCACATTTTTAATTCGCCACTTCACATAAGAATCAACAATCAGATCTTTTTTCTCCATGGTAAGAAAACGCTCAGGCCTTTGGTCAATAGTCATAATACGACTATCAAACTTACGTACGTTGTTAATCAACGGTATTTTAAAATGAAGCCCGGGTTTGAAATTTGAACCAATAACTTCACCAAACTTGAACAATATGGCTTTCTGCCGCTGATCAACAGTGAAAACACTCGACCAGATTACCAGTACAGCAACCGGCAAACCAAATTTAAGTATATTCATAAACATTATCGGTTCCCCCTGTTGCGTAAATCATTCGTACGTAATCGGTTATTGTGTTGCGTCGACGATCTCAACAAATCCAGTTGATTCGGTAACTTTTTCAAATCGCTCGGTAACACCTTACTCGATTGATGTGACATTAATTTATCCAGCGGTAAATAAAGGAGATTATTACTGCCTGAAACATCAACCAGTACTTTGGAACTCTTGCTTAATACTGATTGCATCATGTCCAGATATAATCTTTCTCGTGTTACCGCCGGTGATTTTCTATACGCTTTGAGTAGCTGAGTAAAACGTTTGCCTTCGCCTTCAGCATTGTTAACGACTTCGCTCTTATACGCATCAGCTTCTTCACGAATGCGCGCCGCATCACCACGCGCTTTGGGGATAACACCGTTACTGTAAGTTTCTGCTTCATTTTTCAGACGTTCCATATCTTCACGCGATTGCGTCACATCATCAAAGGCATCTTTTACTGCCTCAGGTGGTCGCGCATGCTGAATATTCATTTTGAGAACGGTGATGCCTGTACCATATTTATTAATGATTTTCTGAATAATATCTTTGACCTGTATGGCAATCTGAGCGCGGCCATCAGTAATGACATAATCCATTTTGGCGCGACCAATGCTTTGACGTATTGCACTCTCGGCAGCCTGTTCCAGGGCCCTTACCGGTGCGCGGTCATTAAACAGGAAGTCGGTAGCATTAGTAATCTGGTATTGCACCGAACCTTCGATATCGACAATGTTTTCATCCTGCGTCAACATCGTTGCACGTAGCGGTACAGTATGCACCTCATTGACGTCAACAAGGATTACTTTCTCAATTGGCGCAGGCAAATGCCAGTGCAATCCGGTCTGAGTTGTCTCGGTATATTTACCAAACCGCAACACCACACCACGTTCAGCCTGCTGAACTTTATAAAAACCGGTCGCACCCCAAAATAACAACAGGATTAACACCACAATGCCAATGCCTACAGTACCGCTAAAGGAGGATCCAGATCCAGAACCACCACCACTGCTCTTACCACTTTTGCTACCAAACAGTGCACCAAACTTTTTTTGCAGGCTTTTAAATAGCTCATCAAGATCCGGCGGGCCCTGATTTCCACCACGGTTACCACCCCAAGGATCTTTATCACCACTACCGCCGGGTTCATTCCAGGCCATGTGTTTCTCCAGATTCATATATGAAATTTACGGTGACAGAAGCCCACCGCACAAACGCGCCATTCTACCTGAATATCTTATCAATAAAATATTATTTTTAACGAAAAACGCAAGCTATCGAAAAAAAGTTTACCTCAGACATTACAATGGCTCGGTTTATCACTGATACAAGTGAGATCAGGGTACTAACAGTACAGATAAAAAGGATACTTATTGTTCAAGACCGTCAGCCGCAGGGATGCGGGTGTCGAGTCGACAGGGATGGATTCACCGCGTGTCTTTAACCATGGGTCGCCTTTGCATTCGTTTCAGTAATATGTACTTCACGCTAGCAATGATTCTAACGATATCTGTTCCTGCTTATCGAAAACCTTCAGATCGCGCGGGCGAATGCTAATATTCAAATGAAAGCAACCTTTTTCATCAATTTCTTCCCGCTGCACTGCATCCAATTCAAACAGCCGGGCACGAATACGTACCTGTTCCGGCTGCAAACACAGTTCAGCTTCAATTTTCTGTTCACAAAAACGGTCAATCAAGATCTGCTTTAATAAATTCAGCCCCTCGCCTGTCCGAGCTGATAACCAGATACGTTTTACGCTGCCATCATTTTCATAGTCAATTCGAGGCTGTAGACCAACCTGATCAATTTTATTCATTATCTGGATACACGGCACTTCATCTGCCCGAATTTGTTTTAATACAGAGTCAACCTCAGTGATATTCGCCAGGCGATTTTCATCTGCTGAATCAATAATATGAAACAGTAGCTGCGCATCGGCAGTTTCCTGTAAAGTAGAACGGAAGGCCTCAATCAGGTCATGCGGTAAATGCCGGATAAAACCGACTGTATCTGCGAAAATCACCGCCAGCTCCTTGCTTACCTGTAGTCGCCGAAGCGTCGGATCCAGAGTGGCAAATAACTGATCCTGCACATAAACATTGTCGTCGGTCAGACGGTTGAACAGGCTGGATTTACCGGCATTGGTGTAACCCACCAGTGAGATAGTTGGTACTTCCGCCTTCAGGCGTGACTGCCGCCCCTGCTGGCGTTGCTTACGTACCTTATCCAGGCGCTTATTAATTTGCCTGATACGCGCTCCCAGCAAACGACGGTCTGTTTCCAACTGAGTTTCGCCAGGTCCACGCAAACCAATGCCGCCTTTCTGACGCTCAAGGTGCGTCCAGCCACGAACCAGGCGCGTGGATAAATGTTTTAGCTGAGCGAGCTCGACCTGCAATTTACCTTCGAAGGTGCGTGCACGCTGTGCAAAAATATCCAGTATTAACTCGGTTCGATCAAATACTCGACATTCTATTAACTGTTCCAGATTGCGCTCTTGAGAAGCCTGTAATGCATGGTTAAACAGTACCAGGTCGGCACCATGCTGTTTTACCAGGTCATGAATTTCTCTCGCCTTACCACTACCGATAAAATATTTTGGATCCGGGCGCTGACGAGCACTGGTAATAACCGCCAGAACCTGAGCACCGGAGGATGCTACCAGTTCACGAAATTCAGGCAGATTTTCACGCTGGGATTCGGCATAAAAATCCATGTGAACCAGGATGGCTCGCTGCCCGGTTTCTGCACGTTCTTTATCTAGCATAAAATCAATTCTACCTGTTTATCCACCCATCTTATCACTGATCGCTAACGGGGCAGCAGTGACACGAGACAATAAAAATAACCACCTATTACTGAACCAGATAAAAAAGCTATCTGATGTTCAAGACACGCGGTAAATGTAACCTGAATGCTTCAGCTTCAAGGCGTGAAACACAGGAAATAGCTGGCTATTGCGAAGTTTTACCACACCGAATAGATGTCTCAATTTGTAAGTTATGACTTCACGAATTGATCAGAGGTTCCTTTATTTAGCTATACTTTATTAGCTATAGATTAGTCATCCGCACAAGCCTCATTGCTCTCACTCGTCCATTTTATCTGCCTCGCGGGCACAACGGTAGAAATCGCATGTTTATAGACCATTTGTGTCACTGTATTTTTAAGCAGTACTGCAAATTGGTCAAACGATTCTATCTGCCCCTGCAATTTGATACCATTAACCAGAAAAATTGATACTGGGACACGTTCTCTACGTAATGCATTTAAATAAGGGTCTTGTAAATGATGCCCTTTTGACATGGCCAACTCCTCGTTATTGTTATTATCGGAGACTTTATTATCTAGTAATACGCTGCTCATCTCGTGTTCACTACGACAGTCAAATTTACTGACAGTTCGACTCGCACTAGAACTCTCATTACTCAACTTCCTCCTGATGATAGTAAATTTCTGAGATTTTTCAAAACTTTCCTAACATTTAATTGCGCCGGATCAATAAAATTACAATTTTGCTCTTTTCTTAACCAGGTCATTTGTCGCTTTGCCAGCTGCGCTGTCGCTATAATAGCCTTTTCTCGCATGGAATCAAAATCATACTTACCCTCCAGGTACGACCATACCTGTCGATAACCCACAGCACGAATAGCTGGCAAGCCTGGGTGCAGGTCTTTACGCTGGCGCAATGTTGCCACTTCATCAATCAAACCCTGCTTCAGCATTAAATCAAATCGCCGAGAAATTCGTTGCCGTAATTCGGTTCTATCCGGCGGTACCAGCGCAATTTTCACCACCCGATAGGGGAAACATTGTTGGGCCTGTTGCTGCCAGAATGAAGTTAATGTTTCACCTGAAGCATCAAAAACTTCCAGCGCCCTTTTGATCCTTTGTTGATCATTTGGATGAATTCTTGTTGCTGCGACTGGATCCACCCGTTGCAAACGCTTATAGAGGCCCTCAATGCCTGTTGTGACAGCTTCATACGCCAGCTTCTCACGTACACACGCATCCACATCAGGCAGATTTGCCATGCCTTTTTGCAATGCATTGAAATACAACATCGTCCCACCAACCAGTAGTGGTATCTGTTTTTCATGACGGTTAGTTTCCATCAGAGCCAGCGCATCAGTGCGAAACTGCCCGGCAGAATAATTGTCGGCTGGGTCGATAAAATCGATTAAATGGTGTGGTGCCTGCAAAAGTGTGGCGGCATCAGGTTTGGCGCTGCCAATATCCATACCCTGATAAACCAGCGCAGAATCCACACTGATTATTTGCATTGGTAATTCATTATACAGCGCAACCGCAAGATCCGTTTTACCGGTTGCCGTTGGTCCCATAATAAAAACCGTAAACGGTGAATCGGGTGAACAACCCGGCTGTATAACTAAATCATCCATATAACGCTAATGCATGTCTACAACAGCACTAACCCCGATATCGGCAAGTTCATTGTCTATCACCCCATTTTCTCTGTGCATAGCGTACCTCGATGGTTAATTTTTTATCACTGGCCACGCTTAAACAGTTTATCCAGTTCAGTTATGCTCAACTGAATCCATGTAGGTCGGCCATGATTACATTGTCCGCTACGTTCTGTCTGTTCCATATCGCGCAATAAGGCATCCATCTCCGGCACCGTGAGTTTTCTGTTTGCGCGTACCGAACCATGACAGGCCATTGTTGACAGCATCCCATTTATGGCTTCACGAATACGGCTACTGCTACCATAGCGGACCAGATCGGCCAGTACATCACGTAACAGCGCTTCTGCATCACTATTAGCCAGTACAACTGGAATCTGCCTGATGCGTACAGCTTCCTCTCCCGTTCGGCCCACCTCGAAACCCAATTGTTTAAGCAGATCTGGTTGCTCCTCAACCAGATCTGCTTCCTTCACACTCACGGCCAGCATAACAGGGACTAATAACGGCTGCGATACTATCCCGTTGCCTGCATGCGCCTGCTTGAGTCGCTCATAAACAATCCGCTCATGCGCGGCATGCATATCCACCAGCACCAGACCCTGTACATTTTCCGCCAGAATATATATACCATGTAGCTGTGCTCGCGCAAACCCCAGGGGAGGAATCTCGGCCGCTTCAGATTCATTAAGCGTTGACATCGCATTGGCTAATGCCGTTGTTTGCATGGTCAGCGTTTGATAAGCACGTTGCTGCTCAGCGACAGCCAGACCAAGATTCTGTTGCGAACTATACTGCGGCAGTGAACTCGGGGAATTTGTGCCGGAACCACCTCGATCGCCCCTATAACTGGCCGCAACAGAACCATTGCCTGATGGCCCAGCCATTTTACTTACAGCAGATGAAAAGTGACTTAAATCATGCGACCGACCATCATCTGGGCGCACTTCTGCCAGACTTTTATAAATTGCCTTAAACAGAAAATCATGCACATTGCGCCCCTGGCGAAACCGAACCTCGTGCTTACCGGGGTGGGCATTAACATCAACAGTAGCAGGGTCAACATCAAGAAATAACACATAGGCCGGATGGCGACCGTGAAACAATACATCCTGGTACGCCTGTCGAATCGCATGTGTCACCAGTCGGTCTTTTACCACTCGCCCGTTGACATAAAAATATTGCATATCCGCCTGGCTGCGTGAAAAAGTTGGCTGCGCTATCCAGCCCCACAAATGTTTGCCTTCATAAGAAAAATCAGTATAAACCGACTGCTCAATAAATGCCGATCCACAGATTGCCGCAATACGTTTTTCCTGTTGCAGCCGATCTACGGCTGGACGAATCTGTTTCACTACGCGCTGATTATGCTGAAGCGTTATGGCGACATCAAAACGGCTTAGCGCAATGCGTTTAACCACATCTTCAAGATGAGAAAACTCGGTTTTCTCAGTACGCAGGAACTTGCGCCGTGCGGGGATATTAAAAAACAGATCACGCACTTCAACGGTGGTGCCTGGATTATGTGCCGAGGGCTGAATAGCCGATGCCACACTGTTGTGCGTTTCCAGTTGCCAGGCATTCTCATCGTCCGTCTGGCGAGAAACTAATTTCAGCTGACTCACCGACGCAATGCTGGGTAAAGCCTCACCACGAAAACCCAGACTGGTCACCTGCTCCAGGTCTTCAATATTTCGAATTTTACTGGTTGCATGCGGCGAAAGCGATAACACCAGATCCTCTTTATGTATGCCACAACCATTATCGGAAAGACGAATTAGTTTAATTCCACCTTGCTCAATATCGATGCGAAGCGTCGTCGCACCCGCGTCAAGACTGTTTTCCAGCAGCTCCTTCAACACCGAAGCCGGGCGCTCAACCACCTCACCGGCCGCAATCTGGTTAACCAGTTGAGTGGGCATAGACTGGATTCGTGCTGGCATAAGCGGGGGTTTCATTACTGAATTTTTATTCGTTAAATACGCTGTAGATAATGAACGCTAAATAACTGCTCAGTATCCACCCAGGTTTTTATACGCTCAAAGCCAGCTTTTTCTGCCAGTTGCTGAAAATGTTCAACCGTATATTTATAAGAATATTCCGTCAAAATGGACCTGCCCTTCTCAAAGCTGAAAACATGTTCATCAATATGCACCTGCTGGTTGGTTTCACTTAGCAGATGCATTTCTATGCGATGCTGCTGCGCATTAAAAAAAGCATCATGTTTAAAATAGTCAGGATTAAAATCTGCCCCCAGCTCACGATTCATTCGGCTCAGTAAATTTTTATTAAATTGTGCCGTATAACCAGCTTTATCGTTATAAGCGGCATGCAGAATTTGACTGTCTTTCTGCAAATCAACGCCAATCAACACCCCCCCGTCAGTTCCAACCATTGCTCCCATTTCCTGCAATACATTCAAGGCCTGATCCGGGGAAAAATTGCCGATGGTAGAACCCGGAAAAAAGGCGATTTTTCGTGTTGACTTTACCTTGTAGGGCAATTCCAGATTGCGGGTAAAATCATTGCACACCGCATGCACATTTAACCAGCTAAACTCAGCCGCCAGTTTTTGCGCTTCCGCCTGAAGATAAAGTCTGGATATATCCATCGGTAAATAGGCAATGGGTCGCAATGCATCCAGCAGCAGACGAACTTTATAACTGTCACCGCTGCCCGGCTCAATCAATAGACACTGCTTTCCCAGTGTGACAACAATTTCATCAATATTATCGCGAATAATGCCAACTTCCGTGCGTGTTGGATAATATTCTTCCGTGGTACAAATTTGTGCAAACAGGTGAGAACCCGCTTCATCGTAAAAATATTTCGGCAGAATAGCGGGCGCGTCCGCACTTAAACCCTGAATGACATCTGCACGAAAATCTGCGGTTTCAGGATGTAAATCATAAAACTGGTAACGTTGCCTGGAAATAGATTCTGTCATATGGAACGTAAGCCAAAATAGCAAGTAGAAAAACCAACCCTATCGCAGTAACGCTTTGACTGCAACAATAGCAAGTACCCGTTTCATCCATCCTGTCAGGATGCGTAATTTTACTGCTATTTTAATATATAAACAGAGGAGATATTAACATGGTTGTTTAATCGCCTGGTGCTTCAGGTAATGCTAATTATTTCAGCGGCGAACATCACACTGAGTATTTATTGCTGCAACGAATGAAAAGGCGATCCATGGTTAAAGACACGCGGTGAATACATCCCTGTCGACTCGACACCCACATCTCTGCGGCTGACGGTCTTGAACAATGCGTAGCCTTTGCATCTGTACTATTAGTAACGGATCAGGCACGAGTGGTTTATAAAATAATACTGGTGTTTGTTAACGAGTATCATTTAACTAAACCATAGTCAGAAGAAATACAGTAAACTACGCCCTTCAAGCTGTTAACTGACTTAAATATTTTTTCTGTATGGACAATACCAGCACAATCCCGATTCTTAAAGATCTTGTATTAGTTGGCGGTGGCCACAGCCATCTCTCGGTATTAAAGCATTTTGCCATGCACCCAGTTCCGGGGTTGCGTTTAACCCTGATTACACGGGATTTACATACGCCTTATTCGGGGATGTTGCCGGGTTATGTTGCGGGCCATTATAGTTATGATGAAACACATATTGACTTGCGCCCGCTGGCGCAATTTGCCCATGCGCGGATTTATCATGCTGAAGTAGAACAACTGGATTTAACTGAAAACCAGCTTTTCTGTCCTGGGCGGCCACCGATTCACTTTGATGTTTTATCAATCAATATCGGCTCGCGTCCTACGACTTTGCACATTCCCGGTGCGGAAAAATATACCCTGCCGGTAAAACCCATTGATCATTTTTTAAACCAGTGGGAAAGCCTGACGAATAAAATACTCAACACCACTGAAAATTTTTATCTGGCCATTGTCGGTGGTGGTGCCGGTGGCGTGGAAATGGCGCTGGCAACACAATACCGTTTACAGCATTTATTCGCCACAACAAAAACGACAATAAAGCATGCCGATGATTTTTTACATATTGATTTATTTTGCGACAGTGAACACATATTACCCACACATAATAAACAGGTAAGGAAACGCTTTGATCGTATTCTTAAACAACGCAACATTCAAATCCATCTGAACCATCGTGTCGAACAGGTCAAACAGAGTACTTTGCTGTGTAATAATGATGCTCGATCTTATCCGGCCAATGCCGTTTTATGGGTCACCAATGCCGGAGCACCCGTCTGGTTAGCCGAAGCCGGTCTTGATGTAGATGCTGAAGGGTTTATTGCCGTCAATGATTACCTGCAATCCAGCTCACATAATAACGTTTTTGCTGCCGGTGACATTGCATCAGTAATCAAGCATCCACGACCAAAGTCCGGGGTCTTTGCGGTTCGCCAGGGGCCACCTCTGGCACGTAATCTGGCGCGACAGATACAGGGACAGCCACTAAAACCATTTATTCCACAAAAAAACTTTCTCGGTCTTATCACCACGGGTAATCAATACGCAATTGCTTCACATAGTTTCTGGTCACTGGAAGGTGCCTGGTTATGGAAAATAAAAAACTGGATTGACCAGCGCTTTATGGAAAAATTTAATACGCTGCCGGATATGAAACAGGAAAACCCACCCACATTTAATGCAGCGATGACAGACAAACAGACCCTGCATGAAATCTCTGCCATGGCGATGCGTTGTGGTGGCTGTGGTGCAAAAGTAGGTAGTACGGTTTTATCACGCGTGATCAATCGTCTGCAACCCATTTCACGTGATGATGTGGTAATTGGACTATCTGACCCGGATGATGCCGCTGTCACCGAAGTACCCGCAGGCAAACTGGTGGTACAAAGTGTGGATTACTTCCGTAGCTTTATTGATGATCCATATATCTTTGGCCAGATTGCCGCTAACCATGCTTTAAGTGATATTTTTGCGATGGGCGCTGAAGCCCAGTCAGCCATGGCAATTGCCACCATTCCTTATGGCATTGAAAGCCAGATTGAAGACCCGTTATTTCAAACTATGTCGGGGGCTTTAGCTGTGTTAAACGCCAGCAATACAGCGCTGGTTGGCGGCCATTCCAGTGAAGGCGTAGAACTATCGTTCGGTTTATCCGTGACCGGTCTGGTAAACCGAGAACAGGTTATGCGTAAAGCAGGTATGCAGGTAGGTGATGTTTTAATTCTAACCAAAGCACTCGGCACCGGCACACTGTTTGCGGCCGATATGCGTCTTAAAGCCAAAGGCCGCTGGATCGATGCTGCACTACAAAGTATGCTACTTTCCAATCAGGCGGCCGGTTTTTGTTTGCACCGCCATGCTGCCACTGCGTGTACGGATATTACCGGTTTTGGTCTGCTTGGTCATCTGATAGAAATGACACGCTCATCCGCTAAAAGCGTTCAAATTAATCTGGAGATGCTGCCGATTATGGCCGGCGCACTGGACATGATCGCAGCGGGCATATTCAGTTCACTCCAGGAACAGAATGTACGCTTAATGCGAGCCATAAAAAACTCCGATAAATTGCGCCAGCACAAACATTACCCGATGCTGTTCGATCCACAAACCTCAGGCGGTTTACTCGCAGCCATTCCAGCTACCAATGCTGATGCCTGTTTAACCGAGCTAAAGACGCTGGGTTATCCGGTGAGTGTTATTATCGGGGTTGTTACTGGCGAGACAGAAAATCTGGAAAGCGTGACCTTAAGTACAAAGTAATATCATCGTTAGATATATTTATTCACGGCTATCCCGTTAATCTTCTGTGTAAATATTGTATAAGGATAAATTATTTATGCTAATACATGGTGACATGAACTGGGGTTTATTGCTGTGACTCGCTGTAAATACCTCCCTGTACGCTCGACCGCCGCTCCATGCGGCAGACGGTCACAGCAATAAACCCCAGTTCATATCACTGATAGTTAGTCGATCCTAAAATATCCACCTCAGGCCTTCAAACAGTCACGACATTACATCGAAGAAAAAATATTTCCAGCACAACTTTCATTTGTTTTAGTTTTTTAAGCCAAAAAGCAACCTCCCTCATCCACTTTTTAAAGTTGAACGCAGCTGCTGACATGACCAGGTTGATTTGGTCGCCGGTAAACGCCTGGTAATAAGGGTCTTGTGCCCAGCGTTGCACCAAAACTTCATCAGACAGATTTTCCAGGTGTTTTAAGAGCAGAAGTGGGGTCAGTATAAACATACTACTCAAGTTTCGCCTTCGTAACAAATAATATTTACACTGACCCCACTTATCCCAAATCAAGTCACAACATGACGGAACTCGCAGGATGCGTTTTCTGGTTTGTGTGATTAAAGCAGTCCATTGCTTACACGTATATATGATGCTATTGTACCATCATATTGATGATATGTATTGAGGTTATAATGACAGACACACAGAATGAGATTCTTGCATCACTCGGCCTAAATGTCGATAAATTAGCTAATCCAGGCAAGTATATTCGTACTATCAGGGAAGGCATTTCTGGCGATGTTGTTAAACGCGCTGTAAAAATTTTTGATAATCGAGAGTTAATTGTTCGTATTCTTGGTAC
>VAOX01016129.1_pt1 | contig 96320 bp, 87 predicted proteins | sample 3393891 | NCBI WGS metagenome assembly VAOX01 (sample SAMN08290429, study PRJNA428436) | hydrothermal vent metagenome | isolation source: Deep-sea hydrothermal vent chimney | place: Indian Ocean: Southwest Indian Ridge | depth 2822 m m
ACTCTATATAACGGATAATAAAAAAACCGTTATAAGTTATTACGGCTGCGGGAACAGCACGGGATTTTCACCCGCTTCCCTTAAGCTTTTAAGATAAAATTTAAATAAATTATTTACTTGATTTCAAAATACTACCACTAAAAATATAAAAAGTCAAGCAACATTACATTGCCGTTTAAATATTGTCCGGAAAACAATCCTATATTTTTAGCCGGAAATATCCTTCTTTATTCGTTCATATTCCTCTTTTGTAATTTCTCCCTTGGCATAACGCTTATTTAATACGTCTAATGGAGATTCCGAATGATCATGACGGCGGCTATGATGCTCATGATCGTGCCTGTGTTTGTAATAGTGTCTCCCCCTTAACAAACCGCCGTGACCGAAAACTATATAGACTACGATTAATATTGCTATTATCCAGATGATCGGAAATATCCACATTCCAATTCCCCAAAAAAAATGAGATCCCATATTGTATTCTCCCGATATTAAAATATATTAGCATGAACTCGTAAAAAATTATTTACAATTTTAACATTACCGCCGTTTCGTCACAGTCCGGAAATTTAACGCAATTCAGACAATCGCTCCATATTTTATGAGGCAGTTCGGATTTGTCGATAACGCTAAAATCTAATTTCTTAAAGAATTGAGGCTTATAAGTGAGGGCAAGAATGCCCGTTATTTGAAAAAACTTTGCCTCCTCAATACATTTCTTTACGAGCTCGGTTCCTATAAGTTTTTTGGTATACGGCCTTTTTACAGCTAAAGACCTTATTTCGGCAAGATTTTCCCACACTATGGTAAGCGCGCATGCCCCTATGATATTGTTTGAGCCCGTTTCATCGCAATTTTCTATTTCGGCAATATAAAAATCCCTCAGGTGTTCGTATATATCGCTCATTGAACGCGGAAGCATTTCTCCCGCCTTAAAATATTCAGAAAAAAGGGCGTAAAGCGGCTTTACGTCGCACATTAGCGCCTTTCTTAAAATAACCTTAAAAATATTAGAACCGCCGCTGTTTTCATTGCGATAAGTATCCCCCTGCGAATTTCTTAAATCATGTTTAATTTCTATTTCGGAAGGATAAAAGATAGAGCCTCCCCCTCCCTCATACCTTTGCCTGCCGGTCTTATACAATAAAACCCCTCCTTCTAAGGATTTCTCTTGCGTGTCTGATTGCGGCCTCGCCCTTCGTATCGCCGGAAAGCATCCTGGCAATTTCTACAACCCTTTCCGAAAAGGAGAGTTCTTTTATCCTTGTATATGTTTTTTCGTCTACAACCTCTTTGTAAACAAAAAAATGCTTATCCGCAAACGAAGACACTTGCGCAAGGTGAGTTATAAGAATTACCTGATTAATCTTAGAGATAGATTTAAGCGTCTCGCCCACAAAATTTGCGACATCTCCGCCTATGCCTGCATCTATTTCATCAAATATGAAAGATGCCGAGTCCCTTTTTGTATTTAAAATCTTAAGTATACATAAACTGACTCGCGAAAGCTCACCACCTGAAGCAGCTTTTGACAAAGGCTTTGGGCTTTCGCCGGGATTTGCCGAAAACATAAAAACGCACTTGTCCAAACCGGTCTCGAAAAAACCCTCTTCAAACGGTTGCATGGTCAGCTCCATCTTGAAAACAGGCTTGATCCCAAGGAATAAAAGTTCACTTTCTATCTCTTTTTCCAAGATAACGATGGCTTTCACTCTCCTGTCGTGCAAATCATTGGATACTTTGAGAAATCTTTCCTTTAAATCTCTTAAATCCGTCTCCAGCACGGCAACCTGTTCTTCTAACCCGGACATATCGTTCAATTCTTTTTTCGCTTTATCGTAAATATTTAAAAGTTCTTTTAAATCAGAAGCGCCATATTTACTTTCAACGCTTATTATATTATCTATTTTTAGTCTTAACGCGTTTAGTCTTTCTTCGTCGAGTTCAAAGCTGGAATATTTTTCCAATGATAAAAGAATATCGTCAAGCAAGACTTTAACGGTTTCGGAATTTTTAAACTCCTCTTTTCGTTTAAAATTTGAATCCAGCTCCGATAACTTGGCAAGATTGGATATTAATGGGCTTAAATTCTTTAATATGCCATATTCCTCATTGTCTATTAAATTTATCGAAGATAAAATATAGTCCTTTATGCTGTTAATGTTTTCAAATCTTTTAAGCTCTTCCCGTATAGCGTAGTCATCGTTTTCGCATTTTATTTCAAGTTTTTCAACATCGCTCGTAATATATGAATTAATAATCTTTATTCTTGATATCTCATCTATCTTCTGTTTTATATTATTTCTTTCCGTTTCTTTCCGTTTTATTTCATTATAAAGCCCTGCGACTAATGCCGATAATTTTTGATTTTGAGCAAACTCATCCAAAAAAGCCAGCTGACTATTCGGATCTATTAGAAAACGCCTATCGTTTTGTCCGAATATTTTTACCAAACTTTCACTAATCCGCTCCGGTGCATTTTTACCGACCGGTTCGTTGTTTATAAAATATTTACTCTTTCCGGTACTCGCAACCGTTCTTTTTATAATTATATCTTCGACACCTTCTGCTTCAATACCTATTTTTTTAAGAATATCCGATAAATCAGCTCTCGCATCTCTATTCTCCATATCAAACAATGCGCTTACGGAGCCTTCTTTCTTACCGGTTCTTATTATACCTGGACCCTTCAATCTTCCGAACAAAAAATTTATTGATTCTATTATGATACTTTTTCCGGCTCCGGTCTCACCGCTCAAAACGTTTAATCCGACGCAAAAATCTATCTCTAAATAATCTATCGTGGCAAAATTTTTTATATATATTTTTTTTAACATTGCCAGAAACGTTTCATTGAAATTTATCTTTACTATCGCACCTATTACCAGTTCAATTTCGTTCTCAATATATTCCAGTAATCGTAGTCCAAAGATACGGACAAAAAAACATTTAATGCACGTTTCTTGATTATCACTTCATCGCCGTCTCTAAGTTTCATGCCGTCTCTACCGTCGGCTGATATAAAAATATCTCTCTTCTGCGGTAAAATTTTTATTTTTAACGTGCATGGGCTTATTATAAGCGGTCTATTGGAAAACGTGTGCGGACAAATCGGGGTTAGAATAAAGGCGTTTATGTTCGGCTGAACTATAGGTCCTCCTGCCGATAAAGAATAGGCGGTAGAACCGGTAGGCGTACCGACGATAAGCCCGTCCGCTCTAAAATCGTTAAGCCAAACATCGTCAACATAAACGGTCAAATCGATAACCCTTGCGTGAATGCTTTTTTCTCTTGCTATAGTCGCTTCGTTTAAAGAAACTAATTGTTTCACAGATTTGCCCCTTCTAAATACCTCAATATCTAATGTCATTCGGGGAACAAATTCAAGCGAACCGTCTAAAAAACTATTAACCGCCTCTTTTGTTTGACGCTCCGGGATTTCCACGAGGAAACCCAATGTTCCGAAATTTATCCCTATAACTGGTATCGCAAGTGGAAAAATCTTCCCTAAAGTAATTAAAAGAGTCCCATCTCCGCCACAAACCACGACAAGACCTACGTTATCGACATCGGCGGCAGTTATATCCATGCTCGGCATTACCGATCCTTCGATACCATTCAGCTCAAACAACCTGTAAACATATTTTGCCGACTTTAATGCTTCCTCGGCGTCTTTTTTATAGGAAATGAGAACTCTTCTAATATTCTTATTAAATTCCGATGCAAACATTAAAATTAAAATTGTCTAATTTCTATCCGCGAGCCTTGGTTGCATTTAATAATCCGCCTTCTTTAATTATTTTAACCTGTCTATCGGTCAAATTATACTTAAACTTATATTCCTCGTTATCTTTAGTCACATTTAAAAATAGGACAGGCTTACGGTCGTTAAGTTCTTTTAAAATGTCGAGTGCCTGAAGTTTATCTCCCTGCCTTATTCTATCATAATCGGAAGGGTTTTCAAATATTAGAGGTAAAATACCGAAATTAATAAGATTGGCAAAATGAATTCTTGCAAAAGACTTTGCTATAACAGCTTTTACACCTAAGTACATAGGTGCAAGCGCGGCATGCTCCCTACTGGAACCCTGCCCGTAGTTTTCACCGCCAATTACAAAACCGCCTTTTTCCTTTAATGCCCTTTCCGAAAAAGTAGGATCGATAGACTCAAAAACATATTTTGATATCGCAGGTATATTAGACCTTAAAGGGAGTATCTTAGAACCCGCAGGCATTATATGATCGGTAGTAATATTATCCCCGACCTTTATGAGAACCTTCCCTGTTAAAGATTCCGGAAGCTTTTGCCGTATAGGGATAGGCTTAATATTGGGACCCCTATAGACTTCGACACCTTCAGGATCAGTAGCCGGCGGAAGTATCATGGAATCGTCTATATAAAATTTTTCGGGCATCTTAATTTCGGGGGCTTTTCCAAGACTTCTCGGGTCGGTTATATGCCCCGTCAATGCGGATGCGGCGGCCGTCTGCACGGAGACAAGATAAATTTTTGCGTCCTTCGTTCCGCTTCTGCCTTCGAAATTACGGTTAAATGTTCTTAGAGAAATTGCACCCGATCGCGGAGCCTGACCCATACCTATACACGGACCGCATGCGGACTCAAGTATTCTGGCGCCCGATGCAATAATATCGGCAAGAGCACCGTTTTCGGCTATCATCTCAAAAACCTGCCTTGAACCCGGAGATATCACGAGGCTGACATCCGGATGAACCTTTTTGCCTTTTAATATTCCGGCTACGGTCATCAGATCGGAATAAGAAGAGTTAGTGCAGCTTCCTATGGCAACCTGGTCAACCTTTATATCCTGTAATTCACTTACCGTAGCAACCTGGTCCGGCATATGCGGCTTAGCTGCAAACGGTTCCAATGAGCCCAAATTTATATTTATGACCTCGTCGTAAACTGCATCTTCGTCCGCGGCAAGAGGAATATAATCATTTATCCTTCCCTCCGCTTTTAAAAATTCCATAGTTTTTTCATCACTGGGAAAAATAGACGTAGTAGCCCCAAGTTCGGCACCCATGTTGGTGATAACTGCCCGTTCCGGCACAGTCAAACCGGTAACTCCCTCACCGCCATACTCGAAAATTTTTCCTACGCCGCCCTTTACCGTAAGTCTCCTTAATAGCTCAAGTATTACATCCTTAGCGGAAACCCAGTCTTTAAGTTTTCCGGAAAGCATTACTAAAACAACCTTGGGAACGGTCATATAAAATGCCCCCCCACCCATTGCAACGGCAACGTCTAACCCTCCGGCTCCTATGGCGATCATCCCGACACCTCCGGCAGTCGGAGTATGACTATCCGAACCTAAGAGCGTCTTCCCCGGAATACCGAATCTTTCTAAGTTAACCTGGTGGCAAATTCCGTTGCCGACTCTGGAATAAAATATACCGTATTTTGCCGCAACCGTTTGAAGAAATCTATGATCGTCGGCATTTTCAAAACCGGTTTGAAGAGTGTTGTGATCGTTAAAACTGACCGATAAGTCGGTCTTAACCTTAGGCGTTCCGATGGCTTCGAACTGAAGATACGCCATAGTACCGGTCGCATCTTGAGTAAGCGTTCTGTCTATTTTTATCGCAATTTCCTTACCGACCTTTCCTTCTAAATCACCCTCTACAAGGTGTGCGCTTAAAATTTTGTTTGTTACACTCATTCCCATAAGTTAACTACCTCCCTACTTGATTAATTAATGTTAATATTAAAATAAAAAATTATCAATAATTATTTTATGTATGAAAATTAAACATATGTTATAGGCGTTTTAATGAACTACCTTCAAAAGTAAACCTATGAGAGCAATAAACACGCCTACGACAGAGCCCACTATTGCCCCGTTTATCCTTATATACTGCAAATCATTACCTATTTTAGATTCTATTTGACTCGTCAATTTTTTATGGTCTAAACTTTCCAGGTATCTCCGCACTAATTTTCCTATTACGGCATGATTAACTTTCATTGCATATATGGTTTTTCCTCGAAAAAAACTATTAATTTCGTTACTTTTCTGCAAAGCCTCGCCGCGAATCAAATTTAAACCATAATCAAATTTTTCCTTAAATAAACTTTTATTGAGTATGTACAGCTTATTATTTTCTATTATCATCTTAACGATATTTAAACCGGCGGTAATAAGCCAATCTTTGATCGGTTTGTCAAATTGGTCCATGACATCATTGCCTTCGGATTTTATGAAATTTAATAACCGTTTCTTTGTAAATTCTTTCCCTCCGCCGCTGTCCAAATAATTTATCAAATAACTTTTTAATCTGTCCGAGTTTTTATGAATAATGTCTTCGATGCCATTTAATATCTGATTGCGCATTCCCTCATCCGGATTATCGACGAAGTTTAAAACATGATCCCTTATCTTTATCCGCGTATCGTTTGACGGATTACTTTTTATGTCTTCGATATAGCCCTTCATTCTTGCAATAATTTCGTTCGACAAAAGTTCGATATCTAAAACATTGGTCTCCTGGGCGACAAATATCATAATTTTCTTCATGAACGAGTCGTCCTTATATTTTTCTATTACTTCTTTTATGTGTCTTCTCAGTAACGGCTCATTTTCATCTATGGTCAAATTAACAAAGCCGCACAAACTGACAACGATATTATCGAAATTATCGTTTATTATTTTTCTTCCGGAAACGCTTACGGAGCTTATTATCTCTTCAGATGATGACTCTACAATATCTTTTACCGCAACCCCCGTATTATATTCGGATATGTAATTTTTAATGTAACTTACTAAAATTTTATAGGTTTTATCAAAGTCATCCCTTTCTATAAACAACGTTATACCGTTAATAATTCTTGCCGATAAATCATTGAATAAATCCTCGTTCAAGGCCCGCCCGATTTTATCATTTACAAACCGGTTAAACTTATCCGTTTTAGAATATTTCAAGAACTTGATAAGATATTTCCGCGAGTAAAATATCAGCTTTTTATTATATTTATCCTTTTCTAAGGTTTTTATGATAATGCCGTAAAAGTCTATTTTATTTATCTCTGCCCCAAGAAAATTTTTACCGAGCCACGTATCGTTGACCGTATTGCTTACCGTGTTTATAAGTTTTTCCCTGTTATTTTCGATAATATTAGTGTGAGGGATAGGGATATTAAGTGGATGTCTGAATAAAGCGGTAACCGCAAACCAGTCTGCAATTCCGCCAATCAACGCAGCCCCTGAGGCTCTTCTGAGTATATAAAACCATACGTCCGACACATCGACTAAAAAAGTACTTATAAAAATGAGAAAAGCAATTAAGAGAAAAAGATTCGCAAGAACCTTATTGTCGTGTTTCATTATAGCGCCCCCTTAGTAAATAAGACTGCCGGCACCGTTTTTAAGAGAATCACAAAATCAAGTTTTAACGACCAGTTGTCGATATATTCCAAGTCTAATTTTACCCTATCGTCAAAACTCAGCCTGCTTCTCCCGCTAACCTGCCATAGACACGTAATGCCCGGCTTCATAGAAATTCTTCGTCTTTGTCTTATTGAGTATTTTTTGACCTCATCCGGCATCGGCGGGCGGGGACCGACAAGGCTCATGTCCCCCCTTAAAACATTATAAAGTTGAGGGATTTCATCCATGCTCGTCTTCCTTGAGAATCTCCCTATCATTGTAATCCTGGGGTCATCCTTAAGTTTTATCTCTATGCCGTCTTTACTGTATTTTTCTATCAAAACGGCCCTAAGCTCATCGCTGCCTACATACATTGTTCTAAATTTATAAAACGTAAAAAGCCTTCCGTTTTTCCCGACCCTTTTGCTTTTATACAGGACATGCCCTTTAGATGTTAATTTAATCAAAATTGCCGTAATTACCGCCGGTATAAAAAATATTATCATTGCGATAATAGAACCGAATATATCCGTGAGCCTTTTTATAAAAAGTCTGATTTCGTCCTCAGGGGCGGTATAGAACGAAATAACGGGATATCCCCCTATTTTTTCGAAGGCAATCTTAGAATATTTAAACGGTATAAAATTGCTTATAATCTTAACCGTTATCCCTTTTTCTTCAAGAAGAAGGGATATGTCTCTTATGTCTTCTACCTCGTCGCTTTTAACGTTAAATATTACCTCGTCCACCATATTATTTAAGACAAAATCATCTAAGTCTGCTAAATCCCCTTTTTCCATTTCTTTAATAAGTCTTATCCCAAGATATTCCTGAGATTCAATCGACTCCTTAAGATTCATGCCGATTACCCTACCGGCGGGATCGCCGTTAACGAGCACGACGTTTCTCATAGAATAGCCACTTCTTTTTAAGCTTTTTACGAGTTTTCTTCCGGCATAATCTGCCAAAATCAGCGATAAGAATGAATAAACCGCAAAATATCCTATAAAAAGTCTTGAAATATATGTTATTTTAAACATGAATAAAACGGCGTAAATTAAAAATACCGCTATGACCGTTATTTCAAAAAACCTTGGGATATCGGCCTTAAAATCCTCTATATTAAGGTTTAAATACATTCTAAAAACAAAAAGAAGAAGATAAAAAATGATGCCGATAGGGATTAAAAGCCAGAGATAGTCTGTAATACCGTACAGCTTATAACCGATAGTCAGAGGGCTTATCAAATCATAGGTCATAAACGCAATAAAAAAACTTCCACACAAAAAAATGAGGCTTAAAATATAAAGATATTGCGCAAGGATTTTACTTCTCTGTGATAGCATTTTTTAGTTTTAAAGATCCTTTGATTTTAGTTTTGATTGACGGAGGGGCAGTAAGACCGCAGCCGCAAATATAGCCAAGAAAAAAAACCACAGGTTTGTAATCTCGTCGTTAGACATATTGGAAACTCCAACGAAAGAGCCGTAAAAAACTATATCGGCACCGAGCGTCATCGCTGCTATTTTTAGTTTAAATCTGTCATCTGTATTCATAAAAAGCTTAAGTGGCCTTTTTAAGGCAAGAAAAAAAAGCCACATTAATGCGATAAAGCTGAATATTCCGGTCTCCGCCAAAGTCTGCATATAACCGTTTTCCGGCCAGTTATCATATAAGTCGTAAATTTTTTTGCTGGTTTTAGGATTATAATACCACGGAAAATGAACCTCTTTGTGCTCGTCAAAATATTTAGAGAATGCTCCAACCCCCACGCCTGTCAGCGGAAATCTCTTAAATACCGCCCATGCGGATTCTACTAAAGCGATATGGCTTTCTATATCGCCGTGATGCCTTAGCTCAAGTTTATAAACTTTAGGGTTAAACATAGAGAAGATCCTGCCTTTAAATGTTTTAGAGACGGAAAAAAAACCTATATTTAAAACCAAAATTAAAACTAATACTATAAAAAAAAGTCTTTTAGACTTTAGATACATCAACACAAAAATCGCAGGTATAATGCCTATCCATGCCGACCTTGCCTTTGATAACACAATATCGAAAAATCCCGCTAAAACTATAATACCGAATACGGCATTCATCGCAAGTGAAGCTATCTTTTTCCTTAAAAAGTCACGCCTGCCGTCATCCTGTTTAGTAAAATTTACGAGGTAATAAGCTATTATGGCCGTCAAACCGTATGAAACCTGAACAGGAAAACCCGTCCAATTGCCTGTAAGTCCGGTTAATCTACTCGGCGAATTGATAGCGTTTATAAAGAGCCCCTGAAAAAAACCGTAAATTATTGCAATGCTTATCGAAAAAATAAAGGTATTGACCATAAGATCTATTCTTTTTTTTGTGCTTAAAAGACCGACCGCCGCAAAAAAGAACATAACGAAATAAACTATTTCGCCGCCTTCATTAATACTGCCCCCAACGCTGTGCGTCCATAAGAGAGAGGCCGCTACGATACCGCTATATATTAAAATAGGTATATTAAAACCCGTCTTCGGTATCTTGGCATCCCTTTTTGCTATCCTGTAGGCAATGAAAAAAATAATGGCATCGACCATACCAAAAATAGCAAAATCGTCCTTAACGGGTATAAAAAGCGCAAATAAAAAAAGCCCGAACAGCCCCGCCTTTTCAAAAAAATCACTTAATCCCGGCTTTTTTATAGCAAGCAAAACTAAAATCGCGCAGGACAGCAATATCGATATTATTTTAACCAAAAGCAAAAAATTTAACTCCAACGTCCCCGTTTTATACTATAAAATAATACTTGTTATTTATAATAAAGAATAATAAACATCTTCATAAACTTTAGCCGAATCGTCCCAGCCGAAGCACCTATTCGCGGAATTAACGATAAGAGAGCACCATTTTCCGATATCGTCGCTTATGTAAAAGCCGTATAATTTATCCAACGCCCATGAAATGCCGGCCGCATCTACGTATTTAATAAGTATTCCGGTCGGTTCTTCAATATTATCGTCCGAGATATCGGAAACCGTATCGTGAAGCCCCCCCGTATCTCCGGCTGCAATTACACATCCATATCTCATGGCTATCATCTGCGATAACCCGCACGGTTCAAATTTTGAAGGCATAACAAAAATATCGGATGCGGCATATATTTTATGGGATAACGCCTCGTCATACTTTCCTATCCGGGCATATACCTTATCCTTGCAAACCTCCGATAAACGGCCTGCTTTTCTCTCGATATAATCCTCGCCGCTTCCGAGTATAACAACCTGAAACGGAAAATCATTCCAGTTAAAAAGCGCATCGAGAAGCTCGTTTATACCCTTTTCTTCGGCTAACCGGCTTACTATCCCTATAAGAGGAAAAGGAACTCCGTTTTTGTCTGTCTTTACCGGCATAGAGATTTCTGAAAAAAGTGCCCTTTTATTTTTGAGCTTAAAATTTTTCCACTCTTTATAACTCTCAAGATTATACCTATTTTTTTTCAAATTTAAATTATAATATATAAAATTGTCGGTTTTCGGATTCCAATAGTCTAAGTCTATCCCGTTAAGTATCCCCTTCAACCTGCCCTCATCCTTAAGATTTTTTAACTCTCCGTCAAGCCCGAAACCGAAACTGTGAGTAGTAATCTCGGATGCATATGTAGGACTCACCGTAGTTAAAACATCGGAAAGTTTAATTCCGCCCTTTAAACTGTTAATTGTCCCGAAATGTTCATAGGCAAAAGACGAATTATATTTAAAATCTAAACCGATGTCGTAAAAATCATCGATACCGTAAACCCCCTGATATCTAAGATTATGTATAGTAAAAACCAAAGCGGGCCTCAGTCCCTTTGCGTTTATGTGTTTACTTAACTTTGTACTCAAGACACCGGCTCCTTCTACATGCACCCTTTTGTCGCCTAACGTCTGCCTGACAACCGCCGGAACAAAGCCTCCCGACCAATCATGAGCATGAACCACAAGCGGAATTCCCAATATCTTCATAGCGTAAGCCGTTCCGTGAGCAAGCATCGCAAAACGCCATAAATTATCCTTGTATCCCTCAGCGCCGCCGTGTGCTCCGTAAACCTCTTCGCGGTTAAAAAAATGCCCCTGCTCTATTAAGACCAAAGGAATACCACCCGAAGCAAAACCGGTCTTCACTCCGAATTCAAAGGGAATTTCCCCGAAATTTACTGTTCCGGCGGGATAGCTTTTTTCTACTTCCATCAGGTCTTTCGGAATTATATTTTTATAATAGGGAATAACAACCCGCACGTTCATCCCTGCTTTTAATAGCGCCTTAGGCAGACTGCCCATTACGTCGCCCAGACCTCCAGCTTTAACTAAAGGTGCCATTTCCGCTCCGACAAACCATATTTCGTTGTTAAACTGTCCCATTTTTTATTCCGTCCCATTTCCGCACGGTTCTATTAATTAAAACCGGACCTTTTTACCCGGCAATCAAGTAGCGTGACCTTCAATTTTTTCTATATTTATTATCATTATACTACTAAAATCCTCTTCCGGCGTTAAATTAAAGCTATACTCCAGCTCAATCCCCTGAAAAATACGCTCAAATCCTTTTTCGGATAATGAAATAGTAGTTACCGGTCTGAGAGCAAGGTTGTATTTTTCCAAAAATCCGCCTGACGCTCGATGTTTTACTATAATCTTTCCGCCCCAAAAAGAATCGCTTATATGTGCAACATTGTCCGCATCAGTATTAAATTCTTTTTCGATATAGTTATTCAATCCCCTTATTTCGCCGCCGATGTTAACGTTTACCGATGGACCGCTCCCCCCGGGAACGGCAAACCTCAAAATAATCCGTAAAATCCCTTTAATCCCGGGCTTAGAAGCCAATAGGATGTCAATTGAGTTACCTATTTTTATACTTAAGTTCGCAAAGGCTTTATTGGGATCATTGTCTGATTCCAAGCCGCCTTTTAAAAAACCCGGAGCCTTAACGGAAATAGACTTATTGACTTCGTCTTCTTCTATAAATTCGTTTTTAAAACAGAGTCGTCCGCCATTAAACGTCATCTCTAATGCCGGAAGTAAATCCGAATATACTTTTAAGTCAGATTCCGACAAATCTGAAGGATATTTTACCCCTTTATGAATCGTCTGGGGCGGGGTTCCGTCACGTTCCTTCCCGTTCCTTTCAGCGTTGCCTTTAAACTTTGAAATATCATACTCGTCATGAAGACAAAAAACATCCCCAAGCGGCTGAATCAAGTCTTTTTCCATATAATCCAACGCAAGAAACGAGCCGGAAGATGGTTTATATATTATAAGCCAGTAATCATTAGAGAGTAAAATTTCCTTCTCTCCATCCATATCGAAGTCGTGTAGCTCTCTTTCTATACATTTTTTAATCCCGTCTTTATACAATACGTACGATTTTATAAGGGCATTGCGGATAGACCTTCTAAGATGAGGGAGATAAATTCCGCCGAATACCCCGTGCCAATATGCATCGTTAGCCTGAGATTTTAAAAGTTCTTCCGACGCTTCCTTGAGATCTTTGTGATACGTCTTAACCGCATAATCTATTTTACGACTTAAATGCAACATTCTTTTATGGAACAAATTTGCTTCCGGATACCTTGTCAAAAAATTATGCCATATCCCGCCGCACAAAGGCGCCGATGAATCTTTGGACTTTATAATCTCATAGTAATGTCTTTTTTTTGCCGACAGCGTCCACTCGCCCATTTCCCTATAACTCGAAGCAGGCAGATATACAGGCGTTCTTTCGGTTGTATTACCTATGATACGCGATGGGAGCTCAAATTTAACCGGAGGATTATTTTCGCCCGGGTTTATTAGATTTATAAAATTATCTAACCAGCCTTTTTTGCCGTCTTTGCCGTAAACCCATTCATAAGTATCCGGCCATCCCCCCATTTTTTCGCCGTCGTCGAACATAACGGAAAGGGCGGATAACCTTCCGTTTACATATAAAACCTCGTTTAGAGACTCGTCCGGTTCGGCAAAAGGAAGCTTATACCGCAATCTCTCGTGTATAGGAAAAAGGTCTAAAAATTCCCCGTCATATTCCGTCCTAAAAATTTTATCCATGCCGCCCTTCGATATGCCTGCCTGAAAAAACTGAACATCGTCCAAAAAGGCATAATTTAACCCTGCATCCGTCAAATCTTTAATTATATCTACTTGCCAGACACGCTCTGTTATCCATGCCCCTTCCGGATATTTTCCGAAAAGTCTTTTTAATGCCCCGCTGAGCATCTCAAGCTGCTTCATTCTGTCGCCTTGCGGTATAGAAGCAAGTACGGGTTCATAGTACCCGCCGCCGATTAATTCTATTTCTCCCCTTTCAACCCCGCCGGCAATGATTTTTATTAATTCGGGGTCATTTTTTTCCCACCATTCAAGGAGCACTCCGGAGGCATGAAAGCAGAAATTGACGTTATATTGCGCAAGCGTCCTTATAAGGGGACTATATGATTTTTCGTGGATCTTCTTAAAAACGGAATCAAAATTTCCTATTGGTTGATGGCAGTGAAAACCTAAAATAAAGTTAACCATTATATTATCGTTAGTGCCCCCTTTGCATAATTCCACCTATTTCCGCTATATTTTTTTTTGTGGATGATAAAGATTCCGATATACATTCAGGAACCGGTTTGCCGGATATAATATAAATTTTTTCCAAGAGATTCCTAAATATCTTCTCCATGGAGGATTGAGAGGAAAGCGGGCTATCCTCTCCAAGCCACCAGAACCAGTCCGACCCCTCTGCCGCCATAAGATTCTTAAAGCCGGCTTCGATATTTTTCTTACTGATTTTTTTATTATTAACAGAATCTAAAAACTCGTTCTTTGCCTCGTTTAGCATCATCCATGCTTTATTTTTTCGTCCTTCGCCCACCCACATCCTTAAATTTCCGTTTACCCATGAACCCGGTATCATTCCGTCAAGCTTAAAACAGTTATCCGGTGTATCAGATTCACAAACTGCCAAAACTTCATCTATTAGTAAAGGGTTTATTTTAACGGATGAACTGATTAAGGAATAAAGATCGTTTAAAAAATAAAAGCCGTTTTCGTAGTAATATTCCCACGCATTCTCTCCGTCCAATATAACGGAAACTATAGAACCTTTATCGAAATCATCTATGGAATTAAGTTTATTTATCAGATCGTTAGCCGCATCGTCGCCACGCCACGCCCCATAGGTAAATCCGATCAAGTCCGAAAGCCCGGAATCTCTGAAAATTATCTTAAGACCGGTATCTTTCCAAGCGTAAACCCTATAAAGCGGCACGACATCTTTACCCCTATTAAACACGGGTTTGTGAACATCCATGCCGACGGATGAAGAAAGAAGTTCCTCGCCGCTTGCACAAATATTTATTCCGTATTCATTAAAAATATCAAGCGATTCCGAGGATATAGCCCCTTCGGAAGGCCATAGCGCCCTGATATTGCCACCACCGGATTTTTGACTGTAATAATGGTTCAACGAGTCCATATGCCTTCTTGCACTTTTATCTCCCTCTTCATACCTATCCATATGAACAGGCTCATAAGCGATGTCCATCATCTGGGCAGCAATAGCCCCGCTATGGACATCTAAAAGAAGGGGCATAATAGGATGGTAATGCGGGGAAAGAGTAATAAAATATTGTCCTTTTTCTTTTAAGTTTAATTCATCCAGTTTATTCTTCTCAATAAAATCCGGATATTCAGGAACGGAAGATGGAGCAACACCCCCCCTTATTCCCGGAAAACCGTAAAGCGTTAAGCCGTATTTCATCCACATAAGAAGCCTTTCGAGAAGCATTCTCCTGTCTTTCAAGGTATAACCGCTTCCCTTGGCGATAAGGAGAGATATGACAGGGTCGTATCTTTTCATCCATTCGCCGCACCAGGCAAGATGAAACCAGACGCAAAGGTCAAAGTAAAAGCAGTCGTTCAGGTAATAAAGATTTGCCTTAGACGATGCAATATCGTATAGTCTTTTATAATTATCAAAACGGCAAACCGTCCGTTCATAATTTGCCCATCTATAATGGACCGACATCCATAATTTTGTATCCTCGTCCAATTTTTTAAGGAGCAACGGCCTTAAGAATGGGTCCGGCAAGGCATAGGCCGCTTTATTGGGAAACATTTCGTCAAGTGCCCTTTCTATACGATAATTATAATCCTGCCACTCATCTATTAAAACCGGAGTAATGTTAATATTCGCCTTCATGCCCGGATTTGCAATTATATTTAAAGGCATGTCTATGTAGTCTTTTACGGCATGTAGATAAACCCACGGGAGCATAAACTCGCCGTTTATATCCCTATAATCGGGTTGATGCATATGCCACCATAGTACTAAATTCATCTAATTTACAATTCCTTCCTGAAAGGCTAACATATGTTTTTTCCGTATAGGACTCTTGCATCTAACCACGGAAATAAATTGTCTTTTTCCGATATATCGTCAAACCAATCTGCATTAAAGGACTCTTCTCCGGTTGACATCAGAATGCATCGTTTGGCTCTAACAAGATGTGACTTAACCCTTCTTTCTGCATAACTAACGGCTTGTCCGGTAGTAAGCATAAACGACCAGTCGCTGGATTGGGCCAAAACAAGCTCTCTTGCGGCTTGATTCAAAACTTTGGGATATTTTACATTATTATAACTGTTTTTGCAAATATCTATTAACTTTGATGCTAAATCCGATAAAAATGGCTGAATTACATCGTTTTTTTCGTTAAGCCATACCTCTGAATATCCGCCTCCGCCCCATGACGACGATGCCGGTTGAGCAATAAATATACCCTTCTTTCCGTTATTTTCGTTTATCTCTTTTAAGATATGCAGTGGGAAAGATGGTCCGACGTCGCCGTATTTTTTAAACAATCCGTTGAGTTCGGTAAGCGTATGATCGGAAACATCTTTTGCTTTTGCCGATTTAATAAATCTGTTTTCGTTCATTCTTCTAAAAACGGATTCAAGCCACCACGGACCCTCGAACCACCAGTGACCGAAAAGCTCCGCATCGTACATGGACACTATGATAGGTTCGTCTATAAATTCTTTTAAATAACCCGATTGAATCTCCCTGCGATAAACAAACTGTCCTCCATGCTCATAAGCCTTGCGCTTCGCCGCTGAGGGCCTGTAAGCCTCTTTATAACTGCCTTTTCCGGTAATTGCATAATACTTAAGCCCCGTAAACGTCTTGATACTTCCATGCCGAAGCGGCGTAAGATGCGGCAAGTCTAAATCAAAACCGACGTCTCTGTAAAATTCCCTATAAATCGGAGTTCCGGGGTATCCTTCCTTTGAGGACCAGACCTGTCTCGAACTTTCAGGATCACGTCCGAACATAACGACTTTAGAAGGGGAAATGATGGGAGAAAAACATCCGTTTATCGGCGTAGGCTTTGCCATTTCTATACCGTGTTGATCTAAAAACGTATAATAAAGCCCATATTTTCTAAGAATTGCATCGAATCCTTCCGTATAACCGCATTCAGGCAGCCATATTCCCTTCGGAGTAATACCCAAGATGTTTTTATGGGCATCCACGCCCAACTCAATCTGTGCGGCTATCGCCTCCGGTTCCCCAACCATAGAGATTAAAAAAGCATGGGTAGCCGCCGATGTTATTATATCCAAGTGCCCCTTGTTAAAATGCTTGATAAACTCTCCTATGAGATATTTGCCGCCCCCGTTTTTTATTTTTTCGTACCAATTTTCATATCTACGCCTGTAAAACAACGTCACAGGATGAAAGTCAGGGTCTCCTTCCGTTCTGAAAGCCTCCTCGCCCAAAACCTTTAAGCGTACCCTTACATAGTCCTTTAACCTCTCGGATAATAAATCATCGTTCATCATGCTTAAAAGAGTGGGTGTCAGGGATATCGTAAGGTTATAAGGCACGTTATCGTTTTCGAGATTGTCTAAGGACTCTAATATGGACAGGTATGTCTCTGTAACCGCTTCAAAATACCATTCTTCCTCTAAATACCTGGAGCTTTCCGGATGCCTCACAAAAGGAAGATGAAAATGCAAAACAGGCAACCATTTCCCCGCTTTATCATTTTTGCCGTTCACTTTAAATTTCTCCTTTTCAGTCTTAAACCTTATATGTCGTCATTCATTTATACCGACACCGGAACTCGTGAAATCAACAGGGAGAGTCCTGCTTCCATGTATGTTTTCTGTGGCGCCTATAAGAACTATTTTTTTCGGTATTTTTCTTTTAGTGTCTAAATTCAATTCGGGCAGTTTTTTTATTAAACAATCCGGCGGCCAAATCGGACTTCTCGCCCTAAAAATAAACTCGTTCTTATCGTCTAAGTATCCAATCTCTACCCATGTCTGAGATAATTCAAAATTACCGGAAAAGATAATATATCTGCTGCCGGATAAACCGTCAAGTGCTTCGTACCACAGCATATTATCCCCCTCATATGCCCTAAGCGTAGGTCTTAAAACGGAAAAGGCCTGCTTTTTTTGCTTGAACCGCCAAACGACCTGTCTCACGTTGGGTTTTTGAAAGTATATCCTGACCCAATCGTTACGGCTTATTTCCTCCGGTTCGCCAACTTCTAAAACGGGAACATTTTCCGCCGGGCTTAACAGCCTCCAGTTTAAAGAGATTAAATCTACCTGCTCCTCCATATTGCTTTCAGTAACCGTTTTGCAAATTTCGGGTGGCTTAACGGCAAATTCCTCGGCACCTCGAACCACCTTTTTATTTTTACCTGCTTTAACGGCTTTTATTGCGGTATTTTCGGCTCTTTTTTCTTTATTCGAAGATTTTTTACTTTTTTCGGTAACTTTATTATATCCGCTCATGACTGTTTCCGCAAACTCACCGATTTTCCTGACGTTTTTCGGTTTTATAAATTCGCTCTTTACAACCTTATGTGAAACAAAATCATAGTTGAATATCTCGAAATGTAATAAATTTACGCCTTTCACATGCGTTAAGTTATAATTTACAATATTAACGCCAAAATCTTTTTCCATTTTTCTAAAAAACAATCCGGAAAAATCTATAAGCCGTTCTTCGCTTAACTTCGTTGATTTTAACCCTCCGGAAAGCAGAATAAACCCGTCAAAAACAGGATTAAACAGACTTGAAAGCCTTCTTTTATTAAACTTTACATTCTCATCCGTCGCCCTTCTTTTTAAATTTTCTACTAATCTTTCTTTCTTTTTTTTATCTGAAACCTTCGTATATATTATTTTATTTGTTTTATCGGTTTTTATTCCGGTTTTATCAATATTAAACACAATAACAAATTTAAAGCCGCTTTTCATTACCATCGCCTCTTCTAAAATAAATTATTTTTACCCGACGAATGAAGATATTACTATACTAAGTATATACTGAAAAACTACTTTTTCAATAGTGTCTCAAAAAAAATATTATCTATAAGCCTTACGCCCTTGAATTCTACGGCGGACAACATAATATCGCCGTTGCGAACGGATTGTTCTTTGATATTAAGGTCTTTATCCGTAATTTTAACGTAATCTACTTTAAATCCGTTTTTAATAAGTTTTTTTATGGCAAAAAAGACTAAATTTTCTCCCAATTTCTCTCCGGCGTTGAATAAATCTACCGTTTCCTTTAATGCCTTGTAAAAATTGCCTGCGATTCCCCTGTCGTAGTCGTTAAAATACGCATTTCTCGAGCTCATAGCGAGCCCGCATTTTTCTCTAACCGTTTTTACCGGAATGACTTTTACGTCAAGGAAAAAATCCTCCGCCGCCTTTTTAATCAATACGTATTGTTGATAATCCTTAAGTCCGAAAAAGGCAAAATTCGGCGTTATTATACAAAACAATTTCATTACTATAGTAAGTACCCCCCTAAAGTGATCTGTCCTGAACAAACCGCAAAGCCGGTCGGAATACTCGGGATTAATCACAAATGTAGCACTATTTTCAACTATATCTGCCGTCGGATAAAATAGATATTTTATGCCTAAATTTTTTAATATTTCGATATCCCTCTCGTAATCTCTCGGGTAGCTGTCGTAATCCTCGTCGGGAGCAAATTGCATCGGGTTGACGAATATGGAAACAATCGCTTCGCCATATTTTTTACCCTCTTCGATAAGCTTTATATGCCCTTCGTGAAGTTTGCCCATCGTCGGAATGAAAGAAACCGATCTCGAATATTTTTTTAACCCCCCGGAAACCCTCTTCATTTCAGCTATACTCGTTATTATTTTCATCGGATAACCCTTCCGTTTATTATAACGTCAACTATATCTGTTTTTTTAAGCGACAATATATTATCATAAATATTACCCTCGTTTATTTCTATGTTTTTATCTATTTTGAAAACGACGAAATCACAACTGCATGCAGATTCCAGCATACCCGTAACGTTCGGAAAAGAAAGCGCTCTCGCCCCATTGACCGTGGCCATTAAGAACAGGTCTTTGGATGAAACGTCGGTATGTATCTTTTTTGCATATTTAAGCTCATCTAAAATACTCAAAGACCTGTTTGAATATAGGCTGTCGGTCCCTATCGAGACCGAAATACCGCTCTCCAACACCTTTTTTAACGGAAGCTTTTTTGAATTAAAAAAAGCATTGCTCCTCGGACAGTGAATTATGCCGGCTCCCGAATTTTTTATGATCTCGATATCTTCGTCGTTGATCTCGTTGGCATGAATTATCGACACATCTTTATTTAAAATTTTTAAATAATTTAAATAAGATATGGGAGTCGAAAAGGTCTTTAACGGTTTCGAAAATTTACTCAGCTTAAATGCCGGCAAGAGATTAACGGCAATATCCCCGCCCATACCGGATACGAATTGAGTTTCAGCCGAATGTTCCGATGCGTGAACCGCCATCTTAAGTCTTATTTTCAAATTTTCTTTTATTATCTCTTTAAACAATTTTTCCGAAACGGAATATACGGAATGAGGCGAGATACCGGCTGAAAAGTATCCCCCGTTTTCCTTAACGGCATTTACGTATCGCTTATAAAACACCTTAAATTCACTTATTCTTTTAAGCGCATAATCCGGGTCGATACCCCTGATTTCGATAAACCCCTTAACCTTGGGAATAAGTTTGGACTTTAAAAGCAAATCATCCATATTATAGAATGAATCCTGTCCTATTATATCACCTATAAGCGTAGTGCCGCTTTTAACAAAATCTTTAAACGCCTTCAGCCTAAGCCCATTTTTGGCGGCAACGTCAAGAGATTTTCTTCTCTCTGTTAAAGAAGTAACCCATTTAGAAAATATTTTCGGCGTTTTATTATCAGGCTTAAAGGTGAGGTCGGTATGGGTATGGGAGTTGATGATACCCGGTATAATCAGCGTCTTGAAGCCTGGTGTCGATTTATCGACAAATTGATTTCTGCCGCCATTTTTACGAACGGATAAAATTTTACCCGATATCTCGTCCGCTATAAGTTCACCGTTTTTTACAAATGGCGGAGAAGAAAAAGGCGATGTAAAAATATAATCGGCAAAATACTTCTTGACCAAAGTTATTTTACCGCATCTTTTATGCGGTTTTTTTCGTCAACGTAAATTAATGCAGGTTTAAAGTCGTTTAGCTCGTTTTCATCATAAAGTCCAAAGGTGGCAATGATTATAATGTCTCCCATCCGAACCAAGCGGGAGGCCGCCCCGTTGACTATGACGTCTCCTGAATGCCTGACGGAGGGAATCGCATATGTCTCTAATCGATTGCCGTTATTTATATCCCAGATGTTAACCTTTTCGTAAGGAAGAATATGGGCTTTTTCCAATAGATCTTCGTCAATGGAGATAGAACCCTCATACTCAAGATTTGCATCTGTTACTTTAGCCCTGTGAATCTTAGATTTGAGTAATATTTTATACATAATACTATATATATTATTTTTATACTTAGCAGGCGTTATCTCTGCAGATTCTCATAACGTCGTTTTTAATCTTCGTCTCCATTTCTATGCGTATTTTGGCCATTTTTTCCTCTAATAAATCTATTTTGTTTTCAACGGAGGTACTCAATATGCTGCTCATTTTTTCTTGAATAATTTCCATATAGTCATTCTTGGTAATCTTCTTCTCGTTTATCTCCAATAAATAATCTTCAAAATCATTATAGATGGAATTTCTGCTTACCGCAAAAGAAAATTCGCCGGTTTTAATGTAATTATCTAATAAAAAAAGAATCCTTAGAGAATTTATCGCCTCTTTAATATCGTATCCGTATGTTTCTTTATATTTTAAGGTATTAGAAGTATACAGCCCCTTTTCCACATTTAATTTCTTGTTGCCGGCCATACCCATAAGGGCATTAAAGTTTCTCCTGAAATTTATTAGTATAAAATTCTTTATCCTATCAAGCATTTGCGAATTTATCATTTTTAAGACTTTAGAGTCCTTAACTTCAAAAATAGTTTCGCAAATTATAGGCTCTATAAATTTTACATTGCCTTTCATTGCATGACCGATATACTCGTTTATCGGCGTTATAAAGTAATCATACTCCTTTTCTATAACGGAAAATCTCTCGAATTTATTATTATAAAAATTATCGAATGTCGGATAATAAACTATAAAAAAATCAATATCGCTTTTATCAGTCTGCAAATTATAGTTCATAGAACCATAAAAACAGACAAAAGCGATATTGAGGTTTGAAACCTCTTTTTTTATAATATCCTTAAACACCTGAGATTCCGCAAAAACATCAAAACCGTTAAAATTCATTTATGCCTTTTTATTAATTTGCAGGATTTGCAAGATATTTTTTTGATTTAATTTCTGTTAATTCTATACTAACGGTCATATTGTACTACAATAAGAAGCCGAGTGTCAAAGCAAAAATAAACGCTGCGCCGTCTCCCCTCATTGCGCTAAGCCCATTTAAGCGATTTAGATACCGCCTTTTTCCACATGTCGTAACAGTTATTCCTAATTTTATCGTCCATAGCGGGATTATATGATTTTTCTATTTTTTTGAGATTATAAAGACCGCGCTCAGTCCAAAAACCCGTAGTTACCGCACTTAAACCGGCAATCCCGAGAGCGGTCATTTCCGTAAAAAATGTTTTTTCGACAACCATATTTAGAATATCGGATTGAAACTGCATCAAAAAATCGTTTTCGCTTGCCCTTCCGTCAACCCTCAATTTATACCCGGATAAATCAATCTCATCCCCGAGGGTATTTTTAAACTCCGCGATAACATCCATAGTTTGATATGCCAACGATTCCAACGCTGCCCTTACGATATGATCTTTAGTGGCGGCACCGGTTAAACCTATGATGAGAGCCCTCGCATCTGCATCCCATAAAGGCGCTCCGAGACCGGTTAGCGCAGGAACAAAATAAACCCCGCCGTTAGAAACCAATTTTTTTGCAATATCGGAAGATTCGCCCAAGGAGTTGATAAAATTCAGATTATCTTTTACATAGCGAATGATGGAGCCGCCGGTAAAAATGCTGCCCTCTAAAGCATAATGCGGCAGTTTATCTATTTTCCAGGCAATCGTCGAAACCAATTTATCGGAGTCGTAAATCTTACCGCCGGTTTCAATCATAACAAATAGCCCCGTCCCGTAGGTATTTTTTATAATGTTTTTTTCAAAACCGCATCGCGCGAAAAGCGAAGCCTGTTGATCGCCTAAAATTCCGATTATCGGCAAGGATTTTCCGGTTATTGTTTTTTCCGTATATCCGAAATTAAAATTACTGTTATAGACTTTCGGGAGAATCGACTCGGAAACACCGAAAATTTCAAGAAGCTCCGCATCATAGTCTAATGTCTTTATATTGTACAATAATGTCCTTGAAGCATTAGAATAATCCGTTGCATGGATTTTCCCCCCTGTCAGATGCCATAAAACCCAGCTATCGACGGTTCCAAAGGCTATTTCTCCTTTTTCAATCGAGTTTTTAACACCGGCAACATTATCCGTTATCCACTTAATTTTAGTTGCGGAAAAATATGGGTCCAAAAATAAACCCGTTTTTTCTTTCACGAGTTTGCTGTATTCGGTTAAGTCCCTGCAAGCCTTGGCCGTCCTCCTGCACTGCCAATTTATCGCATTATAAACCGGTTTCCCCGTTCTTCTGTTCCACAATATTACGGTTTCTCGTTGATTCGTAATTCCTATAGACGTAATTTCATAAGAGCTGCATTTTTCAATTATTTCTTTAAGAACTTTGACCGCCGAGTTTAAGATATCGTACGGATTTTGTTCAACCCATGCGGGTTCCGGATGAATCGGGGAAAATTCAGAATATGAAGTACAAATAGCACCGGCGCTTTTATCGAAAGCAATTGCCCTGCTTCCGGTCGTACCTATGTCTAATGCAATTACCACTCTTTCCATGGAATGATTTTATCCCCTGCTCTTTAAATAATCGTCGTACCCCTTTGCGGCATTTATGAATTCTACTGTTGTCAACTCCTGCGGTCTTTTGTTTAAATCTATATCTAATTCCGTAAAGATTTTATTTTTTATGTCCGGAGGCATTTCAAAAAAAGATGCGTATATCGAATTCTTAAGTTTCTTTCTTCTGTATTTAAAAGTTTGATGGACAAAATGGCTAAAAAACAGTGTGTTTGCCGCCCATATAAAATTTTTATCGGCATGATATCTCGGATTTAGCCTCAAAACGGTCGAGTCGACCTTAGGGGACGGATTAAAATTGGATTTGTCGACGTCAAAAAGTTTGGTTATTTCAAAATTTATATCCATTATTACGCTTAAGGCTCCTCTTTGCGAGTCATTCTCTTTCGCACATAGCCTTTCGGCAAATTCTTTTTGAAACATAAGCGTTAAATCCGCAATGACTTCCTTTTCCCGTATAAATCTATCCATAATGGGGCTGGAAATTTCATACGGAAGGTTAGAAACCACCCTTATTTTAGGAGATAATTTAAAACTTAAACCCCTATAATCATACTTTAAGGCGTCTTCGTTTACAATATTTATTCCGTTATGCTTCTTATTATTAGTACTATCGCTAATATGAAATTTTCCCTTAATAAAATTAAAGTAGAAGGGGTCTATTTCAATCATCGTAAAGGTTTTTGTATTTCCGATAATCAATTCCGTTAGTATGCCCTCTCCCGGACCTATTTCAAGGACGTCGTCTTCGGCGGAAAAATTGCATATGTCTATGATATTCCGCGCTATTTTCTTATTTGTTAAAAAATTCTGTCCTAAAACCGCTTTTCTATAACTCATAATTCCCATGAAGAATCTGCATTAATATTTAAAAACTCTTCTTTATTTTTAACCGGGTCTACAGCCGGTTTAAAGTAACCGGCATATCCTATCATTGCGGCATTATCGGCGGAAAGAGAAATAGATGGAAAAAGTACTTTTGCCCCTTTATTCCTTTCGTATTCCGCAAAAATAGTCCTTATTCTCGAATTTGCGGAAACACCCCCTGAAACGATTATGATATCTATTCCATATATATCGCAGGTATCTGCAATTTTTTTATAAAGAACCTTTGCTACCGCCTCCCTGACGGATGCCGCAATATCGCAAATAGTATCCTGCTTTATTTTGCCGGGACCGCCAAGGTTATTTATTGTAGAAATAACGGCGGTTTTAAGCCCGCTAAAACTCATATCGAGATTATGGCTGTGCAGCATGGGGAGGGGAAAATTGAATGCGTCTTTGTCTCCTTTTTCTGCAAGCTTGTCGATAGTTCCGCCCCCGGGGTAACCGAATCCTAGATGATTGGAGACCTTGTCGAAAAGCTCCCCGCAGGCGTCGTCTCTTGTCCTGCCGACAAGCTTTATATCCGAATGAGATTTTACGAGATAAATATGCGTATGTCCTCCTGAAATAACCAATGCAATAAAAGGAAATATTTCCGGATTTTCTAAAAACGGGCTAAATATATGCCCTTCTATGTGGTTTACCTTAACTAACGGAATATTCAACGCGAAAGATAATGTTTTTGCTTCCATAAGCCCTATGAGCAGCGAACCCACAAGCCCCGGACCCGCCGTTGCCGATATAATATTTACATGCTTTAAATTTACTCCGGATTCCTCAAGCGCAATTCTTAATGCCGGCAGAGAGGCTTTAATATGATTTCTTGAAGCAAGCTCAGGAACTACACCGCCGTAAATGCCGTGCACAAAATCCTGCGAATAAATTACATTAGAAAGTATCTTTACGCCTCTCTCGTTTTTTAGAAGAACGGAACACGAAAAATCATCGCAACTGGATTCAAATGCCAAGTTAATAATTTCAGTATTATTCATCAACCGTTAAACAATATTTAATACTTCTCATTTTTTATTTAGAAAGCCCTTTGAGCGCCTTCGCAGAAAGTTCGGCGGCTTTTGTTCCGGAATATTTAGAGATAACCTGACGAAATAAAATAGCGGCGTCGGACGGATCGGAAACCTTAAAAAAACCTACTCCCTGGAGGTATATAGCCATAGGAACATTGTGATTTTTTGGATAAACCTGAGAAAATTTATGAAATTCAAGTATCGAAACGGGATACTTTTTCAGGTTGAAATTTGCCCAAGCTTGATAGAAGAAGGCATCCGCAGTATAAGCGGATTGCGGATACTTATTTATAAATTCATTTAACGCCTTAATTGCCTTTGTATAATTTTTTTTATTGTAAACAGACATAGCCTTTTTAAAATTAAGTTCCGTTAAATTTTCTTTTTTTACGACAGGTGTTTTCTCTATCTTTTTTGCGATAACCTTTTTCGGCAAAGCAGGTTGTGTTTCGGCCGGCTTTGGTAATTTTACCAATTTCCTATTGACGATTAAGCGATACTCTTCAAATTTTTTCTGTAAGATACCGAGATTATGTGATTCTTTTTCATATTTTCCGTAAATGTCGCTGATTTTAGAGTTTAAACCGGATATCTGCACTCCGTGTTTCGCCAGATTCAATTGTACTCCATGGAGCTCTTGCTCTAAATATATATTATTTTGCGATAACTTAGCCGTTTTTTTATTAAGCATTTTCACCTGAATATTTAGGTGGCGCACCATGTCCGGTTCTATGGGTGTACAACCCGATAATGCAAATGAAACAAGCAATAAAGAAGTCAGGGTGAAAATAGAAACCTTAAGAATATTTTTACGATTCATAACTTGTTCCCCTATAAAAACAATTATATATATTATGTACATAATTACATGCGATATGCACGGCTACACATAAGCCACGTTATATTAAATTTATCACATAAAGCGATATTTTTCAATAAATCAGGCGGCAAATTTGATATCAATAGAGCGACTTTAGCGTCCATCCGGCATCGGAATAATTTTGCATCTCCGGAAATATTTCCGGCATCAACCTCACCATGCCGCTTCCGTTAACGTCTATCATGTACAACTCCTGTCTTCCCTCCGTCTCGGTATCAAAGGTGATAATTCTTGAATCCCTCGTCCATGCCGGATGTTCCGCACTGTAATGAGTGTTCGTTATCCGTCTTTCGCCTGAACCGTCCGGATTCATAATATATACCTGAAGAACTCCCTTTACGAAAGAATCGAAGGCTATTTTTTTACCGTTCGGCGACCATGAGGGACTCGTATTGTAATAACTGTGATCATAGGTAATTCTATGCTGATTGCTTCCGTCTGAATTCATAACGTATATTTGAGGATTACCCCCCCGATCGGAAACAAAGGCTATCCTATTTCCGCTCGGAGAAAACGACGGAGAGGTATTTATGCCCCCCATATCGGTTAATCTTTTCAGGTCTTTCCCGTCCGGACGTACAGTATAAATCTCGGTATCATAGTGATTAGGAGTAAGCGCAATTGCCAATTTATTTCCCTTAGGCGACCAGCTCACATAATCGGCCGGTCCCGGAAGGTTCATTTTTTCAGTAATCCCGGATACAAGATTTTTTATAAAAATAGCAGGATCTCCGTCTTTGAACGAAATATATGCAACCTTATCGCCGCTCGGCGAGGGAGAAGGAAAAATATTTATTGTTTTATCGCTCGTAATCCTTTTTACCTCGTGTCCCCCGAAATTCATCATAAAAATATTCTTGGAACCCTTATTTTCTCCTACAAAAAATACCTTTGTAGTAAACGGTCCGTTTATACCCGTTAAAAATTTTACTACGCCGTCGGCAAATTCGTTCGCAAGAAATCTATATTGACCGTCCGTGCCCTCGAGTTTTTCGGAAAATAGCAACCTCCTCGTATATATGCTTATAAGATTAGCTTTCATTTTTATAATACCGTCCGAGGTTTCATACTCACCCCTTATCAAATACTGAACATTTAATACACTCCAATTGGAATAGATTACCATAGAAGCGTTTACTGGCGCCTTTTGAGGATTTTCAAGATACAAAAGCGGGTTTACTATATAAAAGTATCCTATTACAGAGAGGTCACGCCTTACTATGCGGGCTATTTTTTTCGCAATATTTTGATGCTGTCCATAAGTAGAATTATTTTTAAAATCAGGCACGGCAACGCGAATTTTTTTGATTCCGACGGCATAAATATTTATATATACCTTTCCATAAGAGTTTACCGGAGATAAAAAAAATAAACCGCAAGAAAATAACAGCAACAAGAAACCGGAATATAAACCCGAACGTTTCATTTTATCCATATTGTTCCCCTTTTATTTGTCGTATTGTACGATATATATCGTATCATCTTCATGAATTAATTTATGATCATCTCATTTTCAATATTTCCTTAGGATTAAAACGTATCAACGCCCCCTCGCCTGCATTTTCCGAATTAACGTATTTCATGAATCCGTTCGGGGGGGGAGGCAATGGGCTTGACAGCTTAACGGCTTCGACCGATTGAGCATCGAAATAACCACTGCCGGAAGACTTAACAAGCCTGACGCCGAAAATGCGACCTGATTCGGATATTTGAAAAGCTACAATAGATTTATAATGCAAATATTTGACAAGCGATATATTAAAATTAGATATCATAATAGAAGCTATTTTATTAACGTAACCCTGAAACTTGTGAATATTGCCTTTTATTAAAGATTCCTGCATCTTGCTGTAAATATTATTCAGACTTACCCTATTTTTTAATCGGGCATAAGCACCGGAGCTCACGATGGAAACCGGAACTGGAGCCGGAGCAACGACTTCGGTTGGCACGGAATGAAGCCGCTTGACCTGTTTGACCTTAACGGAAACATGTTTTTTACCGGAAACGGCTCGCCGTACCTTAACGCGAAAAACTTTATGAACAATGCGAATATGCCTGATAATCTTGTGTCTATGCGGATAGATTATTTGCCTAACCGAAGCGGGAGGCCCCGGAACCCTATTTACTACGCTTACGACTACGTTCGAACCTATAGACTGAATTTCAGGTATGTATCTTACGGATAAATAAACTATTAAACCGATCAGAATAATATGAAAAATAATCGAATATATAAAATATATCCCTATGCCCTTAGTATTTTCATTATGCATTACGGACCTTACCTGCCTGAGCCTGATAGTTTATGATTTGCGGTAACCATACCTATCTTTGTGATTCCGGCATCTTTTATCGCCGCCATAATACTTATTATATAGCCATACGAAAGCGAAGAAGCGGCCTTAAGAAATACTTGTTTATCTTTTCTATTTTTATATATAGCAGCAAGCTTTTTGGTCAAAATCGGCAGACTCGCCTTAAACTTATTTATATAAATCTCTCCGTTGGATTTTACGGATACGACTATAGTTTTTTCCGGAGCTTTTAATGGATGAGCGGACGCAAGGGGCAAATTAACCTTTATGCCGTGAACTAATATGGGCGCGGTTACCATAAAAATAACCAAAAGCACTAACATTACATCGACAAACGGCGTAATGTTTATCTCCGACATCAGTTTATAATTGGATGCCGGATTTCTCCTGTCTTCCCTATCATTAAAAGGCGTAAACATTTTTTTTTATTTCTATTTTTATAAAATCTGCCTGTCTATTATAGTCATAAATTCGTACGTGAAATCGGCCATTTCATTGACCATTAACCTTACCTTATTTGAATAATAATTGTATGCTATAACGGCTGGAATTGCCGCAAAAAGACCGGCTGCGGTTGCAATGAGGGAATCGGCAATACCCGGAGCGACTACGGCAAGACCTGCGGTTCCTGCCGCCTGAATACTCTCGAACGACATCATGATACCCCAAACGGTTCCGAAAAGACCGATAAAAGGAGCGGTAGATCCAACCGTCGCAAGAAACGGAAGGGAAACTTCAAGTTTTGCGATAGACGAAAGCTGCGACTTTTTCAAAGCCCTCTCTACGTATGCCAGATTGTCCCCATTTCTTTCCCTGCTTCCCCCGTCTATATCCCCATATCTGCCTGCTTCCCCCGATTTTTTTTTAATACTTAAAAGTTCTCTGTAAGTAGCATTGAACATGGAGGCTATAGGGCTGTAATCAAACCCTTCCGCAGCCGTATATACGTAATCCAACCTTTTAGATTCCCAAAAAATATCGAGAAACTCTTTGTCTTGCCTTCTTGCCTTACTCAGATAGTGAAGCTTATAAAGTATAATCGCCCACGATATCAAGGAGAAGAAAAGGAGTACGAGAAGAACCGACTTTACTATTACATCCGTGGTAAGAATGTGCGAAAAAATATTCATATTATAATTATTAAAACGTAAGCTGGCAGACCTTAAAATAATTTCACAATTTATCCCCGTTCCGGGTTTATTTTTTATGTTCGTTCTTTAAGATTATAAATCTTTTTAAAACAATTTACAATTTCAAAAATCTTATTGACAAAAAAATCATTGCAATATATTGTATATAAATATGAATGACACCTACATATTGTGTGTAATTTAAAATTATTATCGTAAAACATAAAAAGATACCGGGAGGCAGATATGAAAAATAAAGCGGATAAACTTAAAGATAAATTTACGGGAGAGTTTTCCAAAAATGCAATAACGGTTTTAAAGAAAAGATACCTTGCTAAAAATGAAAAAGGTGAAATTATCGAAACCGTAACCGAACTATTCAAAAGGGTTGCTAAGAATATTTCGGAAGCAGATTTAAGTTACGGAAGAACAGAAAAAGATATACAAATAACGGCAGAAAAATTTTTGGAGGAGATGTTAAATCTCCGTTTTCTGCCCAATTCTCCTACTTTAATGAATGCGGGCAGATCATTGCAACAGCTTTCCGCCTGTTTCGTTATTCCCATAGAAGATTCCATGGAATCAATATTTGAAACGATAAAAAATACGGCCCTAATTCACCAGAGCGGCGGCGGAACCGGATTTTCTTTTTCTAATTTGAGACCGAGAAACGATGTTGTGCATTCTACTAAAGGCGTATCAAGCGGACCTGTTTCCTTTATGCAGGTTTTTAACAGCGCAACGGAAGCAATAAAACAGGGCGGAACAAGGAGGGGCGCCAACATGGGTATTTTAAGGGTGGACCATCCGGACATAATGGATTTTATAACATCTAAGAAAGATACCGCGAGGCTTAACAATTTCAATATTTCCGTTGCTATAACCGAGGATTTTATAGGACATGCCTTGAAAAACGAGGATTATCCCTTAATAAACCCGCGAAATAACAAGATAGTAAAATATCTGAATGCCAAAGAGGTTTTTGATACAATCGTAGAAATGGCATGGTCAAGCGGGGAACCCGGAATTATTTTTATCGATAGAATAAATAAACTTAATCCCATACCGAAAGCCGGAAAAATAGAAGCGACTAATCCATGCGGAGAGCAACCCTTGCTTGGGTACGAAGCCTGTAATTTAGGCTCAATCAATTTGGGAAAATTTATTAAAGAAAAAAATAATGGGTTTAATTTCAAAGAGGCGATAGAAAGACTCGAAAAAAAGCCGGAAGAAATTTTATCATACTATCTCGAACTTATCGATTTCGATACGCTTAAAAAAACGGTTCATACGGCAGTTCATTTCTTGGACAATGTAATAGATAAAAATCATTACCCTCTGAAGAAAATTGAGCAAATGACGCTCTCTAATAGAAAGATAGGGCTTGGAATTATGGGTTATGCCGACATGCTTTTAAAATTAGGAATACCGTATAACAGCAAATTGGCGCTTAAAATAGCAGAAAAAATAATGAGTTTTATAGACGAAGAATCTAAATTAAAATCAGAGGAATTAGGAATATCAAGGGGTAGTTTTGCGAATTTTGAAGGCTCACTCTGGAAAGAAAGAGGTTTCAGTGCAATGAGAAACGGAACGACAACGACTATCGCCCCTACCGGAACCATAAGCATCATAGCCGGCGCTTCAAGCGGGATAGAACCCTTATTTGCCTTAGCTTATGAGAGACATGTCTTAGATAATCAAACCTTAATAGAAATAGACAAAAACCTTAAGAACTTTTTGGAAGATACAGGATTATATTCGGCTGAATTAATTGATTTTATCGTTGAAAACGGTAATATAGGAAAATCTTACGAAGAGGGACCGGCAGACTTGCTACCCAAGGATGTCCATGAATATCTGAGCAAAATATTCATAACTTCCCATGACATTGCACCGGAATGGCATGTTATGACTCAGGTTGCATTTCAAAAGTTTACGGACAATGCCGTCAGTAAAACCGTAAATTTTCCTAACTCGGCAAAAAAAGAGGATATTAAGGAAGTTTATATGCTTGCGTATAAACTAAACTTAAAAGGCATAACCGTTTACAGAGACGGCTCAAGAGAACAACAGGTCTTAACGATCGGCAAGGCGACAGATAAAAGCTCCGATAACGAGCAAACATGCCCTGCTTGCGGTTCGCCGATATCCGATTCTGCAAATAATATAAAGCAGGTTGTTTCCGATAAAAAAAGCGGCAGGCAGATAGAGCCAAGAGAGAGACCGGATATGATACGCGGGGTTACCATTAAAACGACGACGGGTTGCGGACCATTATATGTAACGATAAATTATGACGAAAATGGAAACCCCTTTGAAATATTTAACTCAATAGGCAAATCCGGAGGATGTGCTCAATCGCAAACGGAATCGACCGGCAGAATGGTAAGTTTGGCTCTAAGGTCGGGGATAGACACTAAAGAAATAATTAACCAGTTAAAAGGAATAAGATGCAATATCCCTTACGGTTTTGGCGCTAACATAATATATTCGTGCGCCGATGCTATAGGAAAAGCCCTTGAGAAGAGTCTATCCGAACAAGACCATATTGAATTGAATAACGACACTCATACCCATGCCATTCAAGAAAGAGGAGCTTGTCCTTCATGCGGGGGCCCTAATTTAAAACGTGCGGAAGGTTGTACGATATGCCTTGATTGCGGATACTCCGATTGCGGATGATGTAAAAAAGCATCCGATTTTTTTCCGTAGAATACGAAAATTTAATCGGATGCTTTTAATATTTTACAAGAAAAGCAATTAGTGTGCCAACCCGCTTAGAATCATCTGTTTTAATGAACCTTGAATTGAACCGGGCATTCCCATATGCGTCATAAATGCCCACCATCCGGCATCGGCAAAATAATACTTCATCCTCCACATTTCTCCAAGTATCGAAACATTAATATGTTTTCCGCTCTTATGAATAAGTATTATTATAGGGAAAGCAGGGCTATGATCTATCCCCGGATATTTATATTGGGACGTTGCCCTTACGCCGCTATCAACCCCTATAGACTGCCGCTCGGTGGAATTTCTCGTAACGCCAAGTTCTATGAATCCCATAGAGGGTTTTTCTATTTTATAGATTAATTGCCATTTTCCTTTATTATGCTCAATACCCTTTAGTACCAACTTAGTTATGCTTTTAAGGTTTACATCGGCGCTTTCGGGATGATTAGAAATATTGACTACGCTTCCGGGAAAAGAACCTCCGCCTATTCCTCCGGGAAATCTTCCGCTCCGCATTGGACCATACTGGAGGTCGGAAGGCGTCCCGCCGACCGCTTTTCTTATCGCATGTCTTAAACCGTTACTTGCCTTAACTGCATATTTTACATAAGAGTTTCCGGAAAAAGTCCTTGCTACGGCAGGCAAATTAATCATGCTGACGACTATTCCATGATTAGGGGTCGTATAAACCGCCACCTTTAAGGGCAATCCGAAAGCACCTAATGGATAATTGCCGTTATCAACCATGTGTTTATTATAAGCCGCGTTTGCAGCAACGACTACGGTTGAAATATAAGTATCGTTTTTAGGAAGTGCGGTATTGAAAGTGCCTATCACCTTCCAATCTTTATTGTTAAGGACCGATTTAACCTTTTTTACTACGGATGAAACATTTCCGGGAACGTTAACGGATATCTGGGTAAATACACCGTAAGTTTCCGCGAATACATTGCCCGCCATCAAGAATGTCAGCAAGAAACCTAAAACAAATAATGATAAAAATTTTAATCTTGTTTGCTTCATAGCCATTTCCTCCACGTTTTTTCGTAATTTTTTGAAATTAATTCATATGAATTAACGCCTTAATATTTTTTAACATATTAGAATAAATAAATCAATTACAAATTTTAACTATTTTAAATAAAAACATATGATAATTGAGATATATTAATAATCATATGAATATCGCATAAACACCCCCCCCCAGTCAACTTTTGACTTATCGCCGATATTCTTTTTTTAGCACTATATGTATCTGATTTATTGTATTGTATATGCCGGTTGCATTTGCAGGTTATATAATTATCGGTAATCCTCCCGTAAAAGCTAATGTTTAAAACCTGACTTCTTATAGTCTTTTACGGCATATCCAATAATTCTTCGGCTTCTTCCTTGGTGAGAATTCCGACATAGGAGAGTTTTCCATCAATAATCGTGGACGGAACGCTTCTTATATAAAGATCAATTGAGATACGCCTACCCTCAGGATCCGCCACGTCTAATAATCTATAATTAAAATCTTTTCGCTCATCGTACAGCCTTTTCCACGCATTATCCGCCGGAACACACTCCGAGCACCATTTCGAAACAAGAAGTATAACATCATGCTTTTTCTCATTCATATATACTAATATACCCTTTTTAATCTTGACAAATTTTACTCGTCAAATCCAGCTGATTACTGGCTTGAACACCTCATGCATTGAATTTGATCCTTGATTATTTTCTCTCTGTATTTTTCAACCGCTTCTTTTCCGGTTAAAAGACCGCTTAATTCGCTTAAATCGGATGCCTTCACTTTACTAACCCATGCATCTTCATATGGAGATATATTTAGGAGCAAAGGGTCTTTTAAGAGAACCTCGTTAACCTCTATTATCTCACCGGAAACCGGAGACGGAATCGGTCCTACCCATTTTCCGCTTTCTATAGTCGCCGTATTACCCCTTTTTCGAACTATACTTCCGACTTTTTTAAATGTTACGTGCAAAATCTTTCCGGCCTGCGTTTGAGCCACATCAGTCATGCCGAGCATCACAATATTGCCGTCTAAAGGCTTTGCCCACACATCTTTTTCGATGTCGTAGTATAAATTTTCCGGAAGCTCGCAACCCTGTATCTCTGCCATTTGTTATCCCTCTTGCCGCATAACCGCACGACTCTCATTAGTTCTGGTTATAACGCCTTATCTATTTACCAAATTTATTATAAGTAAAATTATACCACAGTTTCTACTTTTTTATTTTTTAAATTCCGCCGATATTTCTTCATATTATATCTTTGTGATATTTGTCATTGCAATAAAATAATTATATGATAAAATTAAGAAAATACAGATATATCATGGTATATCTACAGGATAAACAACTTAAAATTTTAATAAAAAGGAGTTTTTGTTATGGATACAAATCTTGACCCGATTATGTCTTTAAGGAGTGAACACGAAGCAGTCAGAGGGGTCTTAAATAATCTTGACGGATATTTAAAAAAAATAGGTTCAAGCTCATCGGATAACCTTAGAAAAAATCTAATAAACCAGCTTGACGAAATAACCTCTTTTATCGACAAAGACTTGGAAACACATTTTAGAAAGGAAGAAGAGGCTTTATTTCCGGTTCTCGGAAATTACGTGGGGGTAGAAACCGGACCTATACACGTTATGCTTATAGAGCATGAACAAAGCAGGGAACTTTCTACGGAGTTCAAGGCGAAAATAGGCGATTATCAGACTAACGGAGACTATAACACTCTTATCGGAGCAGGAAATTCCTTTGCTTCGCTTCTATCGGAACATATAGATAAAGAAGAAAATATATTATTTAATATGGCGAGTATGCACCTATCCGAAGACGAAAAGAGCGATATCATGGAAAAGATGCGCACAATAAAATAGACAAAACAAACAAATGAGGATTGATAATTATGGAAGGCATGGACAATTTAAAAAGGGTTAAACTTGACGTAAGAGATGACATTAAGAATGGCGCCGACCCATTTCAAAAGATTATGACGGCAGTTAATCAATTAAAGAATGACGAGGTTTTAGATTTAATAAATGATTTTGAACCGTTTCCCCTTTATTCCGTTTTAAAAAATAAAGGATTCGAACATACTACGGAAAAAATACCGGAGGGATTCAGAATAATATTTTTCAGAGGAGATAAAACGGAAAAAGAATCCTTTAAGATTTCGGAAGAAGCAGATGAGAATGAATTTACCGACGAAGACTTAAAGAATTTGGCCCATAAAAAAGATATCACGGAATTGGACGCAAGGGGACTTGAACCGCCGCAGCCTCTTCTTAAAATTTTTGCAATTCTTGAAAACCTGAAAGACGATGAGGCACTGTACGTGACACACGAGAGAAAACCGATACATTTATACCCGAGGCTAAAGGACGCCGGCTATAAATTTTTAACAGAGGAAAAGGGAGACGACCTTTATACCATCAAAATATGGAAATAGATTCTTAAACCTCATTGCCGCCCTTACCACTCCATGGAAAATATATGAAGCAAAAGCAATAGGGAGGCAATGAGGAGAATAATGGAAGATATTTTAATCAAATAAAAAAGCCAAATAATTATACCTGATAAAAAAAGCCCGAATATCAAATATTCAAAATATTTTGTCTGCATATTAGAAAAAAGTTTGCCGTAAGCCCCTTTTTTTGCTTTTTCAAATATCTTAAGGCTTATCAAAAAGGGAAATATTTTATGCAAAAAACCTATAATAACCATACCTGCAAAGCCGAATAACGCCGTAAATCCGAAATAATAATATATACCGTAATTAATATTTGCAGTCTTTTCCGATATAATTATCAATAAAAATCCGATAATAGTTGAAATTATTAAAAATGTAGCGCCGCTAAACAGATAAAAGGTCGTGACGTCAAATTTTTTCTTAAGCCTTTTTAGCATTAAATTAAAAAATATTAAAGAGTACATAAGCGTTCCTATACCTAAAAGCCAGCCCCCTATATCATTTAAATAAGTATAAACTGCCGTTTCCGTTCCGAAAAACGACGAAACCAATAAGAAGATTATACCGCCGTTTATAACTGCCAAATCTGTTTTCCAACTGAGATTACCCGGGCTTTTAGTCATATAAAACATAGGAAGAAGCCTATATGAAATAGCTATAAAAAGCATAACCACAAAACCGACAAACATAAGGTAAACATGGTCTTTTAATATTCCATAAATATCGAAACCCGTTTTAAAATAAAACGATAAAGCTAAATATAATCCTACGGACAGACCGATAAAAAGATAGGAATAGGCAAAGGCAATCCCTATAGCGGTATAATCCCATTTTTTTACCTTTTTTAAACTTAATAACATATTCAGGTCATACGCCAAGACGGATATAAACAAAAGGATTCCGCCGGAAGCAATTAGAATGGGAATAAAATAATACATTCCCACGATAAACAGCAGTAAAGATATTACAAAAACATAATAAACCGGGAAAAAAAGCTTTTCATATGCTATTTTTACGCCTAACGCCACCGGTAAAAGCATATATGAAGCGCCTATGATTACCATCATCAAAAACCCGAGGGTAAATATATGGGTTAAAGCGATAATATTCGTGTTCATAAAAAAATATACGTTAAAACTTTTTGAATCTAAAAACATTACGATAAAAAAAATCGGCAAAAATATAAGCGCCGTCTTGATGTGTCTTAATGCTATATTTATAGAGCTGTCCGTTGCATTCATATATTGATTACCCCTATTATTTTTAACTGCAAAGCCTCAGGTTAAAACGCGAGGCGAAGTTAATGTGATTTTAGTCTCTTTAATGCATCTGTTTTTATCATAGAACGATTCCATTCGGGCTCCCAAACGATATTTACGGTGACACCCTTAACACCGGAAATACTTTTTAACACCTCTTCTACCTCATACTTTATGACATTCCCGATTGGACAAGCCTTTGCAGTTAAGGTCATATCTAAAACAATATTCCCATCTTCATCGGAATTTATCTTATATACGAGTCCTAAATCTATTATGTCTATTCCAAGCTCCGGATCGATTACCCCTTTTAATTTTTTCAGTATATCGTTTTCGTTTATTGTCTTCATGATAAACTCCATTATTATATAAAATTAACTATTTAAAGTTCTTTATAGTATAAAAGTTTATCAGGTTTTCAACTAAATTGAATTGACTTAAATCAAAATATCTTTAAAAATTACATGTTATATTTACCGCGCTTTTCTTAATCGGAAACGACCCTGTTTAATTCGGCTTTTTTAAGAAGTGTTATTACTTCGCCATCATCGGTTTGACTAAAATCCGAATAAAACTCTCCAACTGCATGAAACTCTTCCGGCGCACTCAAAACTACGACATCATCCACTGCCCCCTCTAATTCCTTCAGAGTATAGGCGGAAGCTACTGGAACGGCAATGATAATCTTTTCAGGTTTTTCTTCCTTTAACGCCCCTACGACAACCGCTATTGATGCCCCTGTCGCAATGCCGTCGTCTACTACTATCACGATTTTACCGTAAACATCTATCCTTTTTCTTTCGCTCCTATAAAACTTTTCTTTCTCCCGTATCTCTCCAAGTTTAATCTCCTTAATTCTGTTTATATACCCATCGGATACGCCTATATTAGACAACAATGTTTGATTAAGATAAATTTTAGGGGTTTTACCGTCCACTACTGCCCCTATCGCTAACTCTTCCTGATTCGGAGCCCCTATCTTTTTTACTATGGCGACGTCAAGGGGTACCTTTAACGCGGTGGCAACCTCATAGGCGACGGGCACCCCTCCGCGCAACAAACCTATAACAACGGCCTTTTCCACATCATATCCATTTTTAAACAGTCTTTCCGATAACTCTTTTCCTAAAAGCCTTCCGGCTTCCCTTCTGTTTTTAAATATCATATGCCTTTTCGGGATAATCCCTTATCCGCCCCCTTAATCCATATATTTTTAAAATAAATTAAAAGAATCATACAAAATATCCGGCGTGATTTTTACAGGATTTGTTTCATCGGTAGTAAATAAAAAGTCCTTAAAGAAGTTAGCCGAATATTTGACAATATTAGCTTCTTCGCTACAATTCTTTATATATTGGATTATATCCCAGTTATATCAAAATTTCAAGACGGCGCGACGATGGTTTGTATCGGCATTCGGAGACGCCTTAAAATGATTGACTAAAAATTATGAATATTATACAATTATATCGGTTACATTAGTCAATTTTTAATGTTCGGGCTGTTAGCTCAATTGGTAGAGCAACTGACTCTTAATCAGTAGGTCGTCGGTTCGATCCCGACACAGCCCACCATTCAAAACCGCAGTAAATAAGGCATTCCGCATTGTTCATAATTCATATAAAATACACAAAATTTATTCAATCTTTGTCGTAAAAAGAGGCGGTAAAATATCAAGAAAGTTTATTTATTATTTCTTGATAAATATGATTATCTTCTATCTGCTATTGAAACGGAGATGTGACAACAAGATGAACACTTTTATTTAAAAAGCTCCTCCATCGTTCTTGAGTCTCCTGAGACGATTTCATGATTTATTTTAAGCACGTTTAACCCCTGAATTTAAGATATTATAACCTAAAAAGTAAATCCTTGTTAATTATTCCTTCGTTAAACATAAAGACCTTCGTCGGAACTAAGGATGGTTAATTTGATACCGTATTAATCCTAATTGTGATATAATTTTACGAGTCCTGATTTATTAATATTTTTAAAATTTTACACTCGGCAGTAATTTTGTCGTATATCTATTATCTTAATGATTAACCTTTATAATCCGCAAATCTTCTCGTCGATATTTTCCATATTGTTTACGGCTTTTCTTTTAGGAATCATTCACGGATTCACTCCCGACGAACACACGTGGCCTATCACCTTTAGTTATTCCATAGGCAGCTATAGCACTAAGGGAGGCTTTAAAACAGGGCTTTTATTCTCTGCCGCTTTCACTTTTCAAAGGGCTATAGCCTCGGAACTATCCTATTTTGCTTTAGGAAAAATACTCACAAGACCGGATGTAATGCCGATTATATATATATTCGTCGGCATCGTCATGTCTTTTGCCGGAGCATATATAATGGGCTTAGGAAATAATTTCGAGTTATTCAAAGGGATAGAACATAACCTGTCTAAATTTTTAAAAATTAAATCACACCCGAAAAACGGTAACGATGAATCGAGACCGATCCCTATCTATATGGTACTGTTACATGGATTTATTGCAGGATGGGGCACTGGAGCATTTGCCATTATCATTTATACGGTCCTTGCGCCTAAAATGCCGAATGCATATACTGGATTTTTACCCGGACTCTTATTCGGAATCGGAACGATGGTAACGCAAATAATTATAGGCATGCTTGCGGGCAGATTTATGGAGCGGTTAAAAGTTCCAAAAAAAGGCATAGCATATATTGCAAAGAGAACATCAGGATTAACACTATTTTGGGGAGGATTAGCTTTTATTTTAGCTGCAATATTAGAAATTATTTTCCCGGAGCTTATTTTATTAGGATTCATAACCCCTATAAAAATACATAATCTCCACACCCTTGGCATAGGATTCTTTTTGGTAATCTTTATAGTCTTGTTTGTAATGATAACATCTTTTATAAAATCACTCAAATACGTAAAAAATCATAATATGGAATTTACTGCCTAATAAAAAAATATGCCGTCGCCACAATCTCCCTTCATCTCGTTCAAGGGATCTAACCATTAACCGACAACGGCATATTTTCATTGGCCGATAAAATTTTTGGCCTCTTTACTTATTTAACTTCTATTGCTATCGATTTAGCAGGTTCATTCTTTCTTATAGTTACTTCCAAAATACCGTCTTTCATTGATGCACTTGCCGAAGATGAATCAACGCCGGAAGGAAGCTCTATATTCCTGCAAAATGTACCTAAACCAATTTCCTTGCGATAATAATCCTCTTTTTTATCTTCCTCTTCCGCTTTATGCTCTCCTTTTATCGTAAGTCTGCTTTCATGAATTTCAAGTTTAACCTCATCCCTTGAAACTCCGGGAAGCTCAGCCCTAACAATTATGGAGTCTTCCTTCTCTATAACGTCAACCGCAGGCTCCACTGAGCCGGACTCATCATACCCCCATAATTTTTTAACACCCGTCGGAACGAAATCGGAAAACAATCTTTCAAAATCATTTCTAATAACATTTACCGGTTCCCAAATAGAAATATTAGACATAATTAATCAACCCCCTTTTTTTTATTCTATTAATTTAATTATATCACCTATTTTTATAATTTCAAGTCGGTATATCTTATCGTCAATGTAAATCAGACGTATGAGTAGCAATATTCAGTCGTCTTATAAACTTCTCGATTTCCGTCACTGCAAACCCGGGCAACAAAGCCAGTATTATAACCGCCCACCACCCGTCAGGAAAAGGATGCGTCCTGAATAAAGCATTTCCGAACGGCGTGTAAACTATTAAAAGCATGGCGGCTAACGCCATTCCTACCCCCGCGAGCAACCATTTGTTGGAAAACGGACTGAAAGTAAATGCCGAATCATATATCGACCTTGCGGTAATCAAATATCCCACCTCAATCAACTGAACACCGACAAACGCCGCCGTCTGCGCCTGAGTCAGCTTCAATAAGTAATCCGGATCCGATGAAACAGCCTGTGCCGCAAAGTGATAATACAGCAAAAATCCGGTAGCCGCCATCAGTATAGATACCAGGCTAACCCTTATAATAAACAAACTATTGGCTATTCTTTCCTTGATATCGCGCGGCGGTCCTTCAAGTAAACCCTTCTCTTTCGGTTCCATCATGAGCGGTATTGTAAAAAAAAGCGAATCTGCCAAATTTATCCAAAGAATATGTATGGGTTCCAACGGAAGACGAAGGATAAACAAAGGGATAAATGGGGCAAGCGATATTGCGCCCATTATCAACAATGCCTGTCCCACATTCGTAGGAAGCGTATAAATAACGGCCTTCTGAAAATTATTCCAGGCATGCCTGCCTTCTTCGACTGCAGCAACAATGGTGGCAAAATTATCGTCGGTTAAAATCATATCTGCTGCTTCTTTGCTTACTTCCGTACCGGTCACGCCCATTGCAATACCGATATCTGCCGCTCTCAAAGCGGGAGCATCGTTTACTCCGTCACCCGTGACGGCAACAACATTGCCCCTTTTCTGCATTTGAACGGTAATCCTCAATTTGTGTTCAGGGGCAATGCGCGCAAATACGGAGACTTTTTGAACGGCTTCATATAGATCTTCATCACTCATCTCGGATAACTCTCTCCCCGTTATTGCCATATCGCCTTCTCTGATAATTCCTAATTGCCTGGCAATAGCCTTAGCCGTTTCAATATGGTCGCCCGTCATCATAATCACTCTTATACCTGATATCCGACACTTTCTCACTGCTTCAAAAACCTCTTCCCTCGGGGGATCAATCATGCCCTGGAGACCAAGAAAGGTAAAACCCTGTATATCTTCTATCGTAATTATGGTCTTGTCTCTATCCACGGTCTTGTATGCCATACCGAGAACCCGAAGGGCATCTGTCGCCATTTCATCAATTGCGGACGATACATTCCCTATTTCTACGGAAACGGTTTTTCCATTAATTAACTGATCTCGACATTGCCCTAATATCTTTTCGGGAGACCCTTTGATATATATGACATTTCCGTTTTCCGAACGATGCAGCGTGGACATATACTGATGTTCCGATTCAAAAGGTATTTCATCTAAAATAGCCGATTTGTCTTTAATGCCTCCCTTAAGTGCCGATACGACTAACGCCTTTTCCGTTGAATCGCCGATTATATCGCGATTCTCTTTACCTTCCGACAAAACGGCATTATTACAGAAGTAACCCGCCTTTAAGGTTTCAATTAGTTCTTTCGGTTCATCGGCAGGATTAATCGCTACTCCGTTCAAGGTAAATTCCCCATTGAGTTCATATCCCGCACCCGTTAGGCTATAGTTTCGTCTCCCACTATATATCTTTGTAACCGTCATGGCATTCTTGGTAAGAGTTCCAGTTTTGTCGGAACATATCACCGTAGTACAGCCTAAGGTTTCTACCGCAGGCAATCTTCTTATCAATGCATTTCTTTTGGCCATCGAAATGGACGCAAAAGCCAAAATGGTTACTATTACTGCAGGCAGCATTTCCGGAATGGCCGCTACGGCAAGTGAAATAGAAGCAAGAACGGCATATACAAGGATATATTTAAATAATAAGGCTAACAAAAAATTAAAGATAGCAAGTGCAGCAACGACGATCATCCAGAATCGGGTAAATTCCGTAATTTTGCGCATCAAAGGCGTAGCAATTTTGTCTGTCTCTTTTATGGATTCGGCAATCTTTCCGAATTCCGTCCTTGCGCCGGTAGCCGTTACCATCCCCTCCCCGTACCCCCTGCTGACAAAAGTACCGCTAAAAACCATACAGCGTTGGTCTGCTGGAGACAAATTGTCCGCAGAAATATGCTCGGTATCCTTATTTGCGGGAACTGATTCTCCGGTAAGCAATGATTCGTCCACCGCAAGATTTCTTGCATTAAATAAACGCAAATCGGCCGGAATCTTATTGCCGGCTTCAAGTATCACTATGTCTCCCGGTACTAATTCTCGCGCAGGTACGGTTATCTTTCGACCGTTTCTCACGCATAAGCATTCAAGAACCATCATCTTTTTGAGCGCATTTATAGACGACTCGGCTTTGCCTTCCTGAACAAATCCGATTACGGTATTAATAGCGACACATAATAAAATAACTACCGTTTCCGGCCACTCTTTCAGAGCGGCTGTCACGAAGGACGTGATTAACAAAACATATACCAAGGGACCACGGAATTGGTTGAGAAACCTGATGAAAGCCGATCGTTTTTTAAATATTAATTCATTATAACCATACTGTCTGAGTCTGTTATTTACCTCAATATCGGAGAGCCCTAAGGGGCTGGAGGTTAGAATTGAAAAGGTATCGTCTATCGATCTTTTGTACCACTCTGTCTCTTTCATATTCAATTAGAAATCGTACCGTCTGTATTTAAACTTAGAAACAGATAATATCATTGCGCTTATTCCCAAATGAATTCACATAACTAAATTATACATTACTATTTCAAATTTGGTAATAAATAATATTTTTAAAAATCCGCTTTGATTTTTTTTAAGAAAATAGTATAATCAATAAAGTATCGGGACGTGGCGCAGCTTGGTAGCGCACCTGCATGGGGTGCAGGGGGTCGCTGGTTCGAATCCAGTCGTCCCGACCACTCAGACCATAATTTGGAATATTTAATATCGGAAGTTAGATGGTATCTCATTGTATCGTAAACTACGCAACAGCTAAAGACTGTATCTATTTTTTACGATTATCTAATATCGTAAGCGTAAAAACCCCCGGTTCAAATCCAGTCGTCCCGACCTATTAAATAGAGAGATGAACAATAAATACTGACTTTTATTCGCTATACGCGTTACCGATTATTGCCGGATTATCCGTAAAAATATCCTTGTTGTAAATAGCGAAGTATTTTTTAACCCTTTTGTAATATCCGTAATAAAAATCGGAAAACAACCTGTTTGTACTCCCTGAATAGCTAAGTTTTGCGCTTTTCCCGGCGGAATTTAAAGTCCTATGAGCTAAGGTAGGACCGGCATTATACGCAAATAACGCAAACTTTAGATTCTTGAACTCATATAATAGACTCAATAAATATCTAACGCCTATTTTTATATTTAAAGACGGGTTATACAAATAATTTACCGGAAGATATTCCATATATTTTACGTTATAATTAAATTTTTTAGATTTTATGCCGTATTTTTTTATCAAATAAAGACCGGTAACAGGCCTAATCTGCATAAGTCCTACAGCCCCTCTGTCGGAATAGGAAAAATTATTGAACGAACTCTCAACTCTTATGACTGCCAAAATTAATGCAGGATTTATCTTGTACCTTTCTCCCATATTAAAAATAAGATTAGCAACCTTTTTTTCTTTAACCTCCGGAAGTCCAGAATTAAAAGAGGCTATAATCTTAAAAATTCTTACCTTTTCATAATCTATGCGGATTTTATTTTTAAGCGACTTTATCTCCAGTTGCTCTCTTAAATAACCGTGATACATCGGGATAACATAATAATAAGATGAAACCGCCATAAAAATCGCAATGGATGCCAATAAAAAATAGGGCAAAAAATACTTAAATTCGATCTTGCTGATTAATTTTTCGAAAAATATTCGCAATTTATTCAAAACTTTTTTAATTTTTTTCAAAACCTTCCCCAAAATATTTAAAAAATTGACTATAATAATATCTAATTTACTCAAAAATAAACAAAAATCTGATTTTTACATTAAAATTTAACCACAATTTACAATAAAAGTCAAATTTACGTAATTTTTTGCTTAAAAATATGCATATTTAGACTGAACAAGATTATATAAAAATCAATAATTTTTATGTTATTTTAAATAATTATTTTCTTGCTATTTGTTTTTAAAAATGATAAATTTGAAAATAAAATTTGATTAACCTGCTAAGGATTCGTTGGGACTAGTTTATTTTCTTATTTTAACAAAATTATTTAAACTTTTTAAAAAGGAGAACTAAAATGGCTGATCAAACTAAAATGGCTATTATTTCCATTCATGGAACACTGGATATGGCTTATCCGCCACTTATTATTGCTTCTACGGCTGCAACGATGGATATCGAAAGCGCGATATTTTTTACTTTTTACGGTTTATCAATCTTAAAAAAAGACGCCGGGGAAAAACTCAAAGTAGCTCCGATTGCTAATCCGGCTATGCCTATGCCTGTTCCGAATATTATCGGCACATTGCCCGGAATGACTTCAATGGCTACATCCATGATGAAATCAATGATTAAGAAAAATGGGGTCGCAACGGTTCCTGAGCTTATTTCCTTGTGTCAAGAAACTGGCGTCAGGCTGATTGCATGCCAAATGACAATGGACCTTTTTAACTTTAAAAAGGAAGATATGATTGACGGAGTGGAATATGCGGGGGCAGCATCATTTATAGAATATGCCGCTAAATCTCAAATTCATTTATCATTTTAAGCATAAATCCAAACTGAATAACGACGATAATTAAAATAGTAAAAGTTTTAGGGGGAGCCTCTGCTCAATAGCAGAGGCTTTTATTTTTATTGACATTTTTTAAAAAATTAAATATAATAAATATGTTATTATATGAATATTAATATATGAACTTCATATGATAATTAATAATAATTTTTGTTTTATTTTTGACGAAAGAGTAATTATGAATAACAAGAACGAGGAATGCTATATTGCCGAAGCAGAACTTCTTAAAACACTGGGGCACCCTATAAGGCTTAAAATAATAGAAGTGTTAATAAATAACAAATCCTGCGTAAAAAATATATGGGCGGCATTGGAACTTCCTCAGGCAACGGTTTCACAACATCTTGTTTATCTCAAAAACAAAGGGATAGTTCGCTCTAAACGGGATGGAGTAATGATGTGTTATGAACTCAGCGATAAACGGATCGAGAAAATATTCGAATATTTAAAATAATGCAATAACGATGATCATGCAATAGGAAGGGAGTGTGTTTAAATATGCCTATATACGAATATGAATGTAAAAAGTGCGGAAAAATATTTGAAATTTATCAGAGACTCAGTGAAAAAAGCGAAGACGTTAAATGTCCCGCCTGCGGAGCAGAGAAGCCGGAGAAAAGAGTAAGTTCTTTTAGCAGTCTTGGAAATAATGAGTATTCTTCCAACTCGGGTTCATGCGGAGGCGGACAGAGTAGCGGTTTTGGCTGAGCATAAAAAACGGGCGGTCTGCCTGTTTTTTTTATCAACACCATTATATTATAAAAAAGTTTCTATCTTCGATAGTTCTCTTACTCTCTCATAAAGGCTTTCGAGATTATCGTAAATCTCTTTTTTATTGTCTATTCTTACAATAATCTCGTATTTCTTATCTTTAATAGTTCTATTGCCTATAACTATTTTAAAAGGTACCCCTATTAAGTCAATATCTTTCAGCTTGATACCTGGAGACAATTTCCTGTCGTCGTAAAGGACGTCTATTCCCATATTCGTTATATTTTTATAAATACTTTCGGAAAGAGCGGCTATTTGCTCATTGCCCATATTAAGGGCAACAACTGCCATCGTAAACGGACTCAATGCTACCGGAAGATTTATTCCGAATTCGTCGGAAAAAACCTCTATGAGCGTTTGCAGTGTTCTCCCTACGCCGATTCCGTAACAACCCATAACAAAAAACTTGGTTTTTCCTTTTTCATCTAAGAATTTTGCATTTAAAATGCGCGAATACTTCTCTCCGAGCTTAAAGATGTGTCCCAATTCTATGGAGTTTTTAATTTTTAGATCTCCAGAACACTTTATGCACTTATCTCCGACTTGAACACTTCTTATATTTGCTACCACGTCGGGAATAAAATCCCTGCCCGGTTTTACGTTTGCCATATGGGCATCCTTTTCGTTAGCTCCGGTTATCCAGTATTCTGAATTATCAATCTCCTCGTCTATAACGACAAGCGCTGAGCCTTCCTTTAACCCAAACGGACCGGCAAAGCCGCATGGCGCTCCGGTTATTCTTTCTACTTCGCTTTTTTCTGCGAGAAATAAGTTTTTAACACCGGCAGCCTTTTTTAGCTTGCGTTCGTTTATTTCCCTGTCTCCCCTGACAACCCCTGCGATAAATCCCGATTCCGTCTTATAAATAATCGTTTTTGCAAAATAAGTTTTATTCAACTTGAGGTATTCACCGACTTCCTCGACCGATTTCTTGCCGGGTGTAAATAGTTTAGTCATTTTGGGTTGCCTGCACGATTCGAGGGGATCTTGACGATCGCTTATAGAATCGGCTTCGTCTATGGAGACGGCATATCCGCAATTTTCGCAAATAACTATTTTATCCTCTCCATACTCGGAGAAAACCATAAGCTCTTCGGAATAACTCCCACCGATTTCTCCCGCCTCCGCTTTGATAAATTTAAAATCAAACCCGAGCCTTACAAATATATTTTCATAAGCATGCTTCATCTTTTCATAGCTTACATTTAAACCTGCTTCGTCCCGATCAAAACTATAAGCGTCCTTCATGATAAATTCCTTAGCCCTCATTAGACCAAATCTCGGACGCATCTCATCTCTAAACTTAAGGTGTATCTGATATAATGTCATGGGTAGTTCTTTGTATGATTTTACGTTTTTTTTAACCAAATCCGTTATAACCTCTTCATAAGTAGGCGCAAGACAAAAACCCCTATCCTGTCTATCCTTAAACCTCAGCAGTTCTCTTCCGTAATCCTCGTCCCTACCCGACTCTTTCCATAAATCTAAGGGTTGAACAAACGGCATGGAAAGCTCTATCGCTCCGACGGCACTCATTTCCTGTCTTATTATCTCTTCCAACTTTTTAAGGCTTTTATAGCCAAGCGGCAGATAAATATAAACACCTCCGGCAAGTTGCCTCATATAACCCGCTCTTAAAAGTAATTTATGGCTTTTAAGGACGGCCTCTCTAGGGTCTTCTTTTAATGACGGTATAAAAAACTTCGAATATCTCATGTTTACCTCGTAAGAATAATTACAATATACCAACCGTATATTGTCTATAAAAGCATAGAATCCAAAGAAATCTTTTCTCCGGTAATATTTTCTACTTCCTTTATCAATACATCGAATATTTCCTTATTGTCGTACCTACCTATAATTTTACCCTTAGAAAATAAAACCGATTTTTCTTTTCCTCCAGCAATACCGACATCCGCATGCATAGATTCACCGGGACCGTTCACTACACATCCCATTATCGCAACCTTTATATTCGACTTTATCTTAGCGGAAACTCTCTCAAAATCCCTTGCTATCTTGACGATATCTATCTCCGTCCTTCCGCAAGTCGGGCAGGATAAAAGTTGGACGCCTCCGCTTCTTAAACCTAAATCCCTTAAAATATGATAAGCGACAATAACTTCCGTAACAGGGTTATCGCTTAAAGAAACCCTTACGGTATCCCCTATTCCTTTATAAAGTAAAATACCTATTCCTACGCCGGATTTTACGGTTCCCGAGAGGACTGTTCCCGACTCGGTTATGCCTATATGAAACGGATAATCTACCTTTTTCGCAAGTAGTTCGTATCCCCTTATCGTCGTTAAAATATCGGTAGATTTTAACGATATTTTTATATCGTAAAAAGATTCATCTTCTAAAATATTAATATGCTTAAGGGCGCTATCAACCATTGCTGCAGCAAAATCCCCCCTGTTTTTTTCGAGCAAGCCTTTTTCCAAGGATCCGGAATTAACCCCTATCCTTATTGGAATTGCCCTATCTTTACATGCGGCAACAACCTCTTTCACTTTTTTTTTATCCCCGATATTCCCCGGATTAATCCTTAAACCGCTAACCCCTGCTTCTAAAGAAGCCACGGCAAGTTTATGGTCAAAATGGATATCTGCAACTATAGGCACTTTGACCTGCTTCACTATCTCCCGCAAAGACCTTGCAGCATTATCCGTATTCACTGCGATTCTAACTATTTCACAGTTGTAGTCCTCTAAATCTTTGATTTGCCTTACTGTGGAAGGAATATCTTCGGTAATAGTATTTGTCATGGATTGAACGCTTATAGGGGCGTCCGAACCGATTGAAACACTACCTATTTTAATTGTCCGGGAGGGTCTTCTCTGATTTTTAATTTCCAAACCGATATGCCGTAATCATCTTAAATTATAATTAATAATTTTTATCTATTTATTTTTTAATGAATATAGATATGCCACAAGTACTTTAATATCAGACTTAGAAATATAATTATAGGACGGCATAATGGCATAATAGACCCTGCCGTTTATTTTAATCTTGGAACCCACCTTGAAATGAACCCGCGGATTTTTAATCTGGGCAACCGTCCACCGATAGATTTTGCCTTCATTTCCGTAATCAGACAACGAAGGACCGAGCGTTCCGCCTATGCCGTTTATGACATGACAATCTATGCAATTATAATAGTTAAAAAAATATTTCCCTCCGCTATTCTGATTATAATGTGAATATGCAGCCTTAGGATATACCGAATAGAATGCGAATATTGACAAAACCGAAAATAACGCAACGAATAAAAATGTCTTGCCTGTATTTTTAATATTCATACTATATATTAATTGTTTACTTAACGAATTTATCTTTAGATTTTATTTTAGCCGTACTTATAGTTACCTCAACCATCATTCCTGGCTTTAAAATATGTCCGTAGTCATTTAGAATCTCAATTCTCACCGGAAGCCTATGCGTTACCTTGGTAAATGTTCCGGATGGATTATTCGTCGGAATCAATGCGAACTTGGACGTGCTGACGGATCCGACAAATTCTACCCTTCCATTAAAAACCCTGCCGGGAAAAGAATCCACGATGATCTTAACGGGATCGCCCCTTTTAATATTCTCGATAACGGTTTCTTTTACATTCGCCGTAATCCACACGTTTCTTAAATTATTTTCTATGATTATCGGCGTACCCGGCGTAACATATTCCCCTATATAAGACATCTCTTTGGCTACGACTCCGTTTATCGGAGAACGTATAAAGGTATTTTTATAATCGGCAAGGGCAACCTCGTATGCGGCTTTAGCAATTTTAACGTTTGCTTCGAGCGGTTTAAGTGTAGTCAGATTATTAGCGGCTATATTGTTTTTCATATAGCTTGACTGGAAATAGTTCCTTTTAGCGGTTCCAAGGGCGGATACCGCAGCAAGATAAGCCTGCTTAGACACCAGATATGCCGTCCTAACCGAATCAAACTGTTGCTTAGTAATAAATTCTTTCTTTAAAAGCAATAAATCTCGCTTATAATCTCTTCTATGTAATTCGTATGTAAGCTTTGCCTTACCAAGGTCGGCCAAAGCCATTTTATATGCAAGCTTAGAGAGATAAAAAGAATTATAATTAGTTCCGATAAATCCGGCGATATCCGCGCCGGCACTAAAAAGTTTTGCCCTTGCAAGTTTGTAATAGGCTCTTGCCTGAAGCATTGCGGGATAATATGCGGAATCATCTATTCTTGCAATGAACTCACCCTTTTTAACAGACTCGTTCTTATGGACGTAAACGGCCTTAATATTCCCGGGAACCATTGTACTTACGGAAATCAAATGCCCGTTAATTTCCGCGTCTTCAGTGTATACATGCGTAAGCCCTAAAAGATACCACCTAAAAACAAATATACCTACAACTATTGCAAACGAAAATATAATAGAAGCTATGACGATATTTTTTTTGGTAAATTTAGTACCTGCGGTAACTGAATAGTTTTCCTCGGTTTCGCCGATTTTCTCATCATCTTTATCCATTTAATCCAACCGTTTTAGCCATATATTAATTACAAAGCCACATATGCATCGCCTGCTACAATTTGAAAATCAATTAAACCTATCCTCTGTCAAGTTTACAAGTTTTTCTTTGAACGAACCTGTCAGTCTTTTTAGTCCTAAAACGGATTTATCATAACTTAATCCGGCAGATAAAAGATTATGTCTTGCCTTAGTTAGCTCCGCCATAGCGGTTATAACGTCTACGCTTGTTGCAACACCGGCCTTATATTCTTCTTCTACGAGCTCATAATTTTTAGATGCAAATTTCTCTTCATGCTTAAGCGTAATCACTTCATATTTAAGATTTTGAATATTATAAAACTCCGATATAACCCGTGCCTTTAAATTCCGTTTTGTCTGGGTCGTATTGTACATTGATTGATTTGCCGCCGAACGTGCTTTTTCTATGGAAACTATTCTTGTTGAACCCTGAAATATAGGCATAGTCAATGTCGCGCCGGCAGTCCAGTAACTTAACGAACCATCCGGTATAAAATGGCTGCTCGAAAGTGCATTATAGGAAGCGGTAAAGTTAATAGTGGGAATATATTGCGATTCGTAATATACGACCTTATCGTCGGCAGCCTTTTTGGCAAACCTTAAAGCCTTTAATCCGGAATTATTTTTATATGCCGATGTAATGTACGTTTTTAACGGCGCCTTTTTGAAAACGGGCTCGGACGGTTTTACGACCCCGAAGTACCGGCCTATACCGAGAAGTGCGGCGAGATCGGCCTTTACCGTCTTTAATGCATTTTTTGAGCTTAACAACTGTTGTCTTGCGGCATAAAATTGAGATTTCGCCTGAAGAACATCGGTAACTATAGCAAGCCCCGCTCCAAGTCTAGCCTCGGACAGTCTAAGATGTGTTTTTGCCTCATTTAAAGTCTTACTATCCGCCTTAATCAAACTTAAGTCGTTTATAACCGTATAGTAATCTACCGCTACATTGTAAAGCGTTGCAGAGGATACATTATTAAGATTCATCTTATTAAAAGCTATCATATTTTGCGCTGCCTGATATGCCGGAATTGCTCCTATGTTAAGAATAGGTTGGCTCAACATAAAACTATATTCATAATTCGGATATAAAAACAAAAAGGTACCGCCGCCTGAAGATGAGGGAGCTGCAGGTGAGTTAAAATGCATTCTTTGGTCTTTATATATAAGCCGGATATTCGGCAATATCATGCCTACGGCAGACCATTTTAAAAGCGTAGACTGATAATAACTCTCTTTTGCAGCCTTTATAGTGTCGTTACGATGAGCCGCAAGAATATAAGCATTATTCAGTGTAATAATGCGCAAAGGTCTTGCATGGAATGCAAGGGCATCATTATCGCCGAAGCCCGATAAATACGACAGGTAAAACAAGAAGAAAATAGAAAGTAAAAAAAAACGGAAAAGATGAGGGGCTTTACTGTTCATAATTTATTTAATGTTTATTCGTTAAAAAGCATTAAATTAAAAACGTTTATCACTATGGTCTATTGTAACGACTTAAAGGTTATAAGTCAATATTTTTCTATTTAATCAATGTTGTTGTTTAGAACTATCTCATTTTATGCCGGTTATTACAAAACCTACATGAAAAGGCAGATTTTTAATCTTTAGATCTCTAAATCCCTTGTTCGCTAAAATATTCAGCATCTCGTTTCTATCAAAAGCCATTATGCTGTATGTCAGCCAGTTATACGCATTTTTATTTATAATCGAACCTAAAAATCTGATTATAAAAAAATATATTTCGAAAAATATCTTAGAAATTCTATTCTGAGGTTTACCCATTTCCAATAATATAAATTTTCCATCCTTTTTCAAAATCCTTTTTAACTCTTTAGCAAAAACTTCAGTATCATCGATATTCCTGAGCAAGAATCCCGCAGTCACAACATCATAACTGCAACAGGGCTCGTCGAGTCTCATAGCATCTTCGATTTTAACGCGTATATTGACTATTCTTTTTCTTTTTATTTTATTCCTGGCTATGTTAAGCATATCTTTGTTGAAATCTACGGCGACGATTTCAACCTGTTTTTTAACTCTCCTTGCTTTCTCGGCAATATCGATTGCGATAGAACCCGTTCCGGTAGCGACATCAAGTACTTTATAGTCGGTTTTTTCTACCATAGCCTCCCCTGCAACAATCTTTCGCCATATTCCGTCTATTCCTAAACTGAAAAAATGCCCCATAAAATCATAAACATTAGCGATAGAAGAAAAAATACCATTAATATTTTCCGACATATTATTGTGCCCCCTCTGTTTTTTAACCTTTTCTTTACATTATAATAAATCTCAACGGATTTTTACAATAACAGAAGTTGGATTTCAAGGCTTTACTTTGATTCGAGGGCGTTGAAAATTTATAAGATTGACACCGCTGTTTATTCGTAGTAACATTGAGAGCAAGATGAAAAAAGTATATACGGATAAGGAAAGGAGCGTTTAACGTGGCTTTAAAAAGGTATTTATATGTCGCATTTTTTGTTTTATCTTTCCTGAGTATAACTTATTTAATATGCGTAACCGAACTGAGCTATGCTTATCCGGCGTCTTCAAATATAGGATTTTCTGCCAAAATATATCATCCTAAAAAACCGATAACTATTCAAAACAAATCGGTCTTCAAGAATTCTGTATTTTACGCTTTATTGAGTTCGAGCAGCAAACACTTGCAACAAATCCAGTCAATATGCGGCATAGAATGCCAAAATATATTCACGAATATATTTGATTCTACCGGCAATTTCGGCGCAACTTTTATGCTCATTTTTTTACTATATATTTTTCTTCAGAAACTCTTAATATTTCCCATAAATCATCCCCCTAAGTTCCTTTCTGTTTAATCTATATGATCTAAATGTAAGTTTTTAACTTGTTATTATATTGTTTATGCCGTTTGTAATCTCATATGAGCTATGAACTTAGCCATACGGTTATGCAGCGGTAAAAAAGAAGGAGGTTATAATGAATAAAAATTCCAAACGGACAACCAAAATAATAATTTTTATAATTGTCATTATTGCAGCATCCATTTTAGCGATTAAGTTTTCAGGCTTAATGAAAAACACTAAAATAACTAAATCGGGCAGGGAAACTCTTGCCCCCCAATTTTCCGTTAAAAGTATTAACTATCCTGGAATGACTCTATCTTTAAAAAAATTTAGGGGCAAGATTATTCTCATCAATTTCTGGGCTACATGGTGTCCCCCTTGCAGAGATGAAATGCCGAGGCTTGAAAAATTTTATAAATCGCATAAAAAGGATGGCTTCGTAATCTTCGGTCTCTCCGTTAACAATAGTGGACCGGTAGCGGTGCTTAATTTCATAAAGACCTTTAAGGGGGGTATCATCACGTATCCGGTAGGAATGGCTACCCGCAGCATATCCAAGGCTTACGGCAATATTTACGAGATACCGCAGTCCTTTATAATAAATAGAAAAGGGATTGTCGTTACCCATTTTACGGGAGAACTACCGCCGGGTTTTCTGAAATACGAGTTTAAAAAAATTAATAAAAAAATATAATAAGGCATAATTCAATAATTAACAATTGAGGTAGCGTATGAAGCTTATAATCGTCATTTTATCAAAGTTGAAAAGGCTTTTTTCTTCCGTAAAATTGGCTATGATTTTATTTATTTTAATTTCTGCAGTATCTATAATAGGCACTATTATAGAACAGGGCGAACCTTTAGTAGTATATAAAACGGCGTACGGTCCGTTTTTTTTTAATATACTTTACGGACTCGGCTTTTTAAATGTTTACCGTTCATGGTATTTCGTAGCCTTAGGCGGCTTATTTGCCGTCAATTTAATTGTATGCTCCATAGACAGGATACCTAACACCCTTAAAATTATCTTTAACCCCGATCCGTCGTTTCCGAATATCTCTTCAAGCGACGCTAAGGAAGGAAAATCTAAAAAAACAAGATACTATAGTTTAGATTCTTCAAAAAGCCAGGAAGAGGTATTGTCTATATCGAAAAATATGTTTTCAAAGAAATTCGGTAAACCCAAGGAAAAATATGACGGCAAACAGTCTGAACTGTATTTTTCTAAAAACGGAATATTCCGTCTGTCTCCCTATGCGGTTCATTTAGCTATAATAATTATAATATTCGGAGTAATTTTAAACATTACTCACGGATTCAGGTCGTACGTAAATATCAATGAAGGGCTGTCAACCGGTTATTCATATATGTTGAGCGATAAAAACAGAAACGGAAAACCCGTTAAATTGCCATTTAAAATAAGGCTTGATAAATATACGACAAAGTATTACAAGGACGGAGTACCCGCGGCTTATATCAGTAAATTGAGCATAATCAAGAACCATAAGGTAATCCTTACAAAATCAATACGGGTAAACCACCCCCTTACGTATGACGGGCTCACTATTTATCAGGTAAGCTACGGGCACTATTTGCCTTCGGCCGCCAGATTACTTTTAGTGAATTTAGGGGGCACTCATTTTAAGAAGCGTACAATCTTTGCTGAACCGGGGACATTGTACGATACGGGTATAAAGGGATTAAAATTTAAATTTAGTCCATTAAGAAACTCCGGTAAACATAAAATCCCGTTTTATATATCTTTATATAAAAACGAGAAGCACTTGAAAAATCTTACATTCTTCGAACATCCGGGCATTGCAGGGGCGCATAAGTTTCCTTTGATACTTGCGACGTATAAAGAAAAGCTTGCTTTTATATTCGCAGGGGTAAAAGTATACTATTACAGCGGTCTGGAAATAGCTAAAAACTCATACACATGGATTATTTGGATAGGCTCCATTTTTATGATTATTTCATTATTCTTCTCTTTTTACTTTAATCATAAAACTTTACGGATGAAAATTTACCCTTCGGAAAATGGGGAAGGAAGTACGACGGAAATTTTAATGGGTTCCAATAAAAAATCTATTTCATATTACGATAAAATTGATAAAACAATAACCGAATTTAAAAATTATATTTAAGTCCATAGGGAGATTAAAAATGATTCATGCGAATATTGCAAGTTTAGACGGTTCTTTGTATTTTGCTATTTCATTGTTTTTAATAGCTTTATCTTTTGCGGGTTATCTAATCTATATATTAAGCAAAGGCAAAAAAATATTTGCAAAGATATCTTTGGCTGTTTTGATACTGACTTTAGCCCTTCAAACTTTTGCCTTTGCCGTAAGATGGCTGTATTCTTATAAAATCGGCATTGACATGCCGCCTTTGGTAGATCTTTATGATTCCTTAGTGCTTTTCTCATACGTTATTATTCTGGGTTTTATTTTACTAAGAACTTTTTACGACTTTGACGCGTTGGGATTAATTATAACGTTTATTGCCGGAGCCGCTTTAACATTTGCGACTTTTTCTCCGATTTCATCCAGCATAATCGAACCGGGGCTTCCGGCATTGAAGAGCTACTGGATACTCTATCATATATTGGCGCTTTTTCTGGCTTACGGCGCTTTTGCAACGTCTTGCGGGCTTGGTGTACTTTTCCTGATAAAATTTAATAAAGAAAAGAATCCTCAAAAAAAAGAAAATCGCTTTTTAAGGCTTATTCCTTCAAGTAATATTTTAGATGAAGCTATTTATAAAACCATCGTTTTCGGATTTCTCCTTGATACCATCGGAAACGTTATAGGTGCGGCTTGGGCAGACAATGCATGGGGGGGGTATTGGAGCTGGGACCCCAAGGAAACATGGGCGTTGGTAACATGGCTTATCTATGCACTCTTTTTACACGCAAAAATTACGAGGGGCTGGACGGAAAGAAAAATGGCATGGATAGCCGTTATAGGATTCTTCATTCTAATATTTGCTTATCTTGGAGTCGATATTCTTTTGCCGGGTCTTCACTCTTATGCATCATAGGTAAATTTTATTTAAGCGATTCAAGATATTTTGAAATAGTTATGACCTGCGATTTAGGCATATGTTCATAATTAGGCATTATGACCGGATAAGTTTTGCCGTTAATCGCAACGATGGAGCCGCGTTTAAAATGTGCCGACGGATATGCTATTTGAGTAACAATCCATGGGAAGCTTCTTTTTGAACCTATATGGGAAAGATCCGGTCCCATAGTTCCGCCGGAACCCTTGATTGTATGACACCTGATGCACCCGTTGGCCCTAAATAATCTATACCCCTTTGGACCGGAACCGACATATGCGCTGCCGCTGAATCCGCCGCCCATCATGCCCATCATTCCGCCGCCTATCATACTCGTAATACCACCCGCCATTTGCGCCAATTTTCCGGATGAATACAGATATGTTCCCAACCCGACCGTTAGAACGACAAGGGCAATTAAAACCAATATTTTTTTCATTTTATCTCCCCTTCAAATTTTAAATTTAAGTTTATAAAAAATTATAACATTTACCGATATACGTAGGGAAATATTATTGACTCGTGAGATATATTTATGCTAATATAAAATATGAATATATATTCATATAATAATCACACATGAGGATATCATGCATTTTCAAGGTTATTTAATCGTTGCCTCCGTTATAATATTCTTATTTACCCTTTTCCTGATAGTTAAAAAACCTTACAACATAGGAATAGGATACAGTGCCGTCATAGGAGCAGTCTTAGCCTTCATTTTTAACGTAATAGCCCTTAAAGATATTGTAAGGGTCTTTGACATAGTCTGGGATGCTACGTTTACTTTTGTAGCTATTATTATAATTTCCATCATACTTGACGAAATCGGTTTTTTCGAATGGGCAGCCCTCCATATGGCAAGATTTGCCGGGGGTAGCGGAAAGAAAATGTTTGTTTACGTAATTATTCTCGGCGCTTTAGTTGCGGCATTTTTTGCCAATGACGGAGCGGCAATTATAATAACACCCATAGTTTATGAAAAAATGAAAGCCCTCAAGTTTAATAGAAGAAATATGCTTCCGTTCATCATGGCAGGCGGGTTTATCGCCGATACCGCAAGCATTCCGTTTAAGATTTCCAATCTGGTTAATATCGTTTCGGCAGACTACTTTAATATAGGTTTTTTCACTTATTTTATGGATATGTACGTGCCTGATTTATTTTCTATAGCCGCATCAATGCTCTTTTTATACCTTTTTTTCAGAAAAGATATCCCCAAAAGTTACGATGTTAAATCATTAAAAAATCCTAAAGATGCGATTAAGGATATACGCCTCTTCAAGCTCTCCTTTTTAATATTAGCGCTTCTTCTCGGGGGCTATTTTTTAAGCGAATTTTTACGTTTACCGGTTTCTGTCTTTGCCGCCGGCTTTGCCGTAATATTCATCTTCCTATCGCTTAGAAGCCCTGCAGTCAACGTAAAAGCCGTTTTTAAGAATGCCCCGTGGAATATCGTCGTGTTCTCCCTCGGTATGTATCTTGTAGTTTTCGGATTAAAAAACGCGGGGTTAACATATTTGCTCGGAAAATCTATCGCTTATTTTGCCGGTTTTGGGGGTTTCATTCTTACGATTTACATGGGATATTTGGCAGCATTTATATCTTCTATTATGAACAATATGCCTACCGTTATGATAAACTCGCTCGCAATTCATTCGGCAGGTCTTAAACCGACGATGTTCAAACCGGCGGTTTATGCCAATGTTATAGGGAGCGATTTGGGTCCTAAATTAACGCCGATAGGCTCCCTTGCGACACTTTTATGGCTCAATATTCTTGAAAAAAAGGGAATAAAAATTAGCTGGGGATATTACCTGAAAGTCGGGTTTATCATAACTATACCCGTGCTTTTTATCACCCTGCTCGGTCTATACTTGAGACTATTTCTATTTTAAAACATATTCCGCCTTATCCGCTTCGATTTAATTTTGTTTGGTGCTATAATACTGCAATATACCCTATATATTAATTGAATTAGCAGAGATTATGGACAACATTAAAAACGGGACGGCGAAAACAACCAAAACGATTTCCGGGGTTATAAAAAGGGTTATATTCCAAAACGCCGAAAACGGATTTACCATCCTGAATATATTGTCAAACGACAGATTTATAACCGCATCCGGCATTTTTTTCGAAAAACCCCTTTCCGATTCAAAGGTAAAACTGACGGGAGAATTTATCCATCACAAAAAATACGGGTATCAATTTAACTTCAACCGCTATGAAATATCGTTGTCAAATACTGAATCGGCAATAATAAATTATTTATCTTCTAATATTTTTAAGGGAATCGGAAAGTTTACGGCAAAACAAATTTATGAAAAATTTAAAGAAAAAACGCTGGACGTAATAGATAATGAACCTGAAAAACTCAAAGAGGTGAGCGGGATAGGCTCGGTCAAACTTTCCACCATTCTTGACGGACTCAAAGAAAGCTACGGTCTAAGGAAGGCCGTAATGTTTTTTAAGCCATATCAATTTAGTGACTATCAGATTAAAGCCGTTTATAACCAGTTCAAAGACAAGGCTGTTGCGATAGCCGAAGAAAATCCGTTTCTATTCACTGAAATCAAGGGTATCGGTTTTAAAAAAGCCGATATAATGGCTGAAAAACTTGGAATCAAAAAAAATGACCCCAATAGAATTAAAGAAGCCGTAAAGTATATCATTAACCAAATTTGCGAAAATTCCGGAAATTGCTATGTCTATTATAGGCATATTAAAGACGGACTTAAGGACGTAATAGAAGACGTAGACGTGGATGAATCCGAACTGAAGGGTTATTTAAACGATTTAATCAGGGAAAAAAAGATATTAACCGATAATAAAGATATATCTGTTTCAGGCGGTAATATAGAGAACGACGCCGTGTCCAATTTAAACGATGTTAAAAGCAATGCAATAAATCTTCTAAGGATATACCCTCCGATTTATTATTACTCCGAGATAGGCATAGCGAAAGAGTTGAAGAGGCTAACGGCAGAGAACGATTTTGATAGAATTCAGCCGGTTGAAGAGCTCAAAAAGTTTATTGATTCACAGGAAAATAAAATGTCTCTTACCGAAGAACAAAAGACTGCCGCATTGAATGCCTTAAGGCATAAAATATCCATAATATCGGGAGGCCCCGGAACCGGAAAATCTACGATAATAAAAACTATTACGGGTTTATTCGACGGAAAGAGGACGGCCTTGACTTCATTATCAGGGAAAGCGGCACAAAGGCTCTCGGATATTATAAATGCAAACAACAAAAATAAAAACGAACCCTATAAAAATAATCTTGATATATCGACTATACACAGGCTTTTAAAAGCGCAATATGATAGACAGACTAATGAATCTTTTTTTACTTATAACGAAAACAACAGATTGCCGCACGATCTTATAGTGATAGACGAAATGAGCATGACAGACGTGATTATCTTCTATAAACTGTTAAAGGCCGTGAAAGACGGCGCTACTCTAGTTTTAGTGGGAGACGCCAACCAAATTCCGTCCGTCAGTCCCGGCGATGTTTTAAAAGATTTAATATATCCGGATGCATTTTTTCCGGTTACGTTTCTAACTAAAGTATTCAGGCAAAATGAGGGCGGCTTAATAAATTTAAACGCCCACAATCTGTTAAATAATAAGAGGTTTATTACCGACAAAACGGGGGAAGGCAAAAAAGAATTCACTATTAAGTACAGGAAAGGCTACGACACGGCTGTAACCGGTAAAAGCGAGCTATTAAACGATTTCATCCTGTTCGTTAAAAAAGTAAGGGATAAGAGAACTAAAGGAATAAGCAGGCAAGATGATGGTCCGGTCGAACCCAAAGCTTTTGATGACATTCAGGTTCTGACTCCCATGAGAAGGGGCGAACTCGGTTATAATAATTTAAATAATATATTGCAGGATATATTTAATCCGTCAGGTATGCCGGCTAACGATACCGCAGAATCTGCCGGCGGAATTTTTATCTGCAACGGAACGCAATTTAGACTTCACGACAGAGTGATTCAGAGAAGAAATAATTACAACTTGGATGTGTTTAACGGTGATGCGGGATACATTTACAATATAGACCATACGGAAAAAACCTTATCGGTAGATTTTTCAGGAACATTCAACGAGATTGTGTCAAACGATGCCAAAAAAATAATAAAATACAATTTTTTAGATGTTTACGAAAATATAATGCTGTCATATGCCCTTTCAATTCATAAGGCTCAGGGCAGCGAGTTTAATAATGTAATAGTTTTGTTTCATCAGACGCATTATCTGATGCTAAAGAAAAATTTACTATACACGGCCATTACTCGCGGTAAAAAAAATGTGATTATTTTCGGAACATTTAAAGCCTTCGGTATTGCAATGAACTCAAAGGAAGAGAAGAGAAACTCTGGATTAAGAGACAGATTACAAACTCTTTTGCTTTAACTATCGGGAGGACGGACTGCCCTGCAAATTCTTTTCATTGTTTAAATCATATTCCGGTTTAAAGGAAAAAATCGACCAGCGTGCCCTTTTAAATTCGAACTCTAAATTATGCTTTTATTGAAGACACTACTCTTGAAAAAATTTTATTATTTCAATAAAAATTCCAAAATACCTTTTTCAAGCATTGTGAGATTGAAAAGATAATCGTTGTGATCAAAAGTTTCTCGTAACGGCTTTGTCGTTGTTTTCCAGCCGTTACCGTCCGTAATCCAAAAAAACTTAAATTTATCTTTCAAGACATCGGATAAATTACGGTATTCCCCCGCTGTTGATTTTAACTTTGAACCACCGCCACCGTAAAAATTAGTTTCAATGATGAACAATTCTTTTCCGTTATCAATTATAAAATCATAACGTCGCGATGACTTATCAATCGGTACGTTATAAGCAAGTTCACTTTTGATTTTATCGGCATTGGCTTCTTTCAAGTATCTAAACTTATTTTTCTTGCAAATATCTTTGATAAATACATCAACGATATTTTCCATTACGTGACCGCCGCGATTTTTTCGTCCGTTACTATCAAGCCCGGCTTCAACGCCGATCATGTAATCAACAAGATTTTTTATTTTATTATTCGCGAATAAAGCATCCAACTTTGTTCCTTTTACAAATCGCAAATATTTTTCTATATCCTCATCAGAAATATCTTTTTTGGAAAAATCATAATTTTCATAAGCAAGTTTCTTGTTTTTATAATCAACCAGAATGTTGAATTTTGCAGCATGCTTTCCATCCCTGACTACTAAAGCGGGTATGACTCTTGCAATGCTCGGATTTTCTTTGAGCAAAAATCTGAATTCGTCATCAAAATTATCTTTACCTATCAAATAGTTAAAGATAATTCAAGGCAAGCTCGATTTGTTTTGTATTAGCAAAAACCTTTTCCCAATTCACAAAATATGACCACTCTGTATTGCTTGGTTTTAAGTTTGAAATGAGAAATTTAAAAACTTGATCTTCCGTATCGCACTTTAACACTGTTTTGTAAAATTTTAAGTTTTTCATAATTATTTTTTCATATTTTCGTCTAATTCTTCAAATCGATTGATTGATAAATCAAGATATTTTTTTTCATTATCTATCCCGATAAATTCTCGCCCAAACAAATATGCCGCCAATCCTGTTGTCGAGCTTCCCGTAAATGGATCGAGAATTACATCGCCTTCGTTTGTGCTTGCTAAAACGACTCTTTTTAATAATTCTGCTGATTTTTGTGTTGGATGCTTACCGAAAGTTTTTTCAACTCTTTGTGGTGTGTTTATCGCCCAAACGCTGCGCATTTGTTTTCCTTTCTCGTGCAAGATCTCATGATAATCTTTTTCGCCACAATGCTTACATTTAATTTCTTTTCGGTAGTTATTTTCCCAATCAACCATAGTCTTATAATTGAAAGTATGTTTTTCTTTCTTTTCCTTTCTCGCCCAAATCAAAGTTTCGTGGCTTGCAGTAAAAAAGCGACAACTTAAATTTGGCGATGCATTTGGTTTGAACCAAATTATATCATTAAGAAAATGAAACTCATTTATTTCCAAGGCAAAGCCACACTGATAAATTGAGTGGTAAGTTCCGCTTATCCAAATTGTGCCGTTTGGTTTCAAAACTCGCCGACACCCTTTGATCCATTCATTATGAAATTCAAAATTCTTTTTTGTCCCGTTGCTCAAATCCCAATTGCCTTTTTTTACACTGACCATCTTTCCGTTTTGGCAACTAAAAGATCCACTGGATAAAAAATATGGGGGGTCGGCAAAAATCATATCAACAGAATTTTCCGGAACTTCTTTTAGAAATTCCGGAGTATCTGCTTGATACAAGGTAAAATTCGGTTTTTTGTAATATGGTTTTCGCATAAGTTTATTTTAATAAATTGTAAATGTTTGTTAGTGTTGTGCAGGGAAGATCCGCTTTTTTTGCTCGGATTTTCTTTATTTTATACCTAATATTCACACAATTATTATTTTGACTTTTCATAGTTTCCAAAGAAAGTATGATAGCATTAGTGTGTAAGGTATTATTACCTTTCATTTATATGATAACGTGAATGATATTTTTACTCAACAGTTTTATCTAAAAATCTCTGTCGTTGCGTTCGTAAGGCGAGCGTGGAAGCAAAAGGGCAAAAATTCCTTTCCTTTTTGCGATTCAAATTATAGTGTTTTCACGCTTCTCTGGTTCGCCGTAGCTTAGCGGAGACGAGCGGAAATACACCAACAGAATTACCACTTGTTCCTATCGTACTCAGAAGTTTAAAGTTGCCATGCGCGTTGTGCATGATGAGCCTGCCGCCACTGTAACAGGAAGAAACAAATCTTTCCAAAAACGCTGAGATTATGAACTGGCGGAGAGAGAGGGATTCGAACCCTCGGTACATCTTTTAGGACATACATTCGCTTAGCAGGCGAACGCCTTCGACCAGCTCGGCCATCTCTCCTTCAACTTTTATTTACATAATAATATAACATTAGAATGTTAATTATTCAAGTGCAATAAACAAAGCGATAAAAACGGTAAATAATCCCTCTTTTAGAGCATCTTTGTTTTTTTAACGTTCTCAAGATACATCAAAGCGACGGTATCTATTTCAAAAATATCGGAAATCAAAGCGGAAGGATTAATTTTTTTCAGAATAACATTGGCCGAAACATAGTCGTTTTCACCATATTTTTCCATAAATTCGACTAAATCCCCAAGTTTACCCTTATGTTCTATTAATGCCTCATAAATTATTGTATCAATGTTTATTTTATCAAGTAAATCTTCCAGTGATATTCCCAGAGCAACATTGACCAGGGAGAGCATTCCCATCAGAAAAGCCTTGTCGGAAAGGTCTTTGTCTATATATTTTTCGCATATATCTTCCATCATCTTCCCTTTAATCACGGCACTTTCCAATAAGGGATCAGATCTGAAATCGCTTTTTTTGGAAGCAAGGATTATGGTGAGTATCCATCGAGAAATATTATCATATCCTAAAAGCGCAATAGCCTGTTTAACGGAAGATATTCTTACTATAAATTCGTAAGCCACGGAGTTAATGAGCGTAAGCAATCTATAAATGAGCTCGGGCGTCATTTTAAATAATGCTTCTATCTCTTTTATGTTTCTATTAGACTGAAAAGCATTGAATATATCAATCAACATCATATAATCCGGGTCTAAAGTCGAGGATGAAAGCACCGTGGGTTTTTGAAAAAAATAGCCCTGAAATAGATTGAAACCGAGATCCTTGTAAAATTGAAAATCTTCAAATCTTTCGACCTTTTCGGCTATAAATTTTATTCCGTAATCCTTGAATAATAAAAGCACTTCCTTTATTTCCGCCTTAGAATACTGCAAAACATCTAATTTTACGTAATCGGACAGCCTAAGAAGCGGCTCCCACGCCTCGCTGTAAACAAAATCGTCTAAGGAGATACCGAAACCCTCGTCTTTAAACTCTTTTATGATAGAAACGGCATTGTCGTCTATTCTGCTCGTCTCTAATATTTCTAAAACGATCTTATCCTTAGGTAATAATTGAATCATGCCTTTTTCTAAAACATCCGGGATTATATTAATGAATGCAGGCTTTTCGCCCATTAATGTTTTGATGCCGATATCATATATATTTTCTAACACATTTGCGGTAGCACTCAAATTATCGGATACCTTTATATCAGCAAAATTTTCAGCGGTTTTTCTAAACAAAACCTCATAACCGAATATACTCTTGTCGCCGCTTATGATAGGCTGTCTTCCGATAAAAATTGACTTTTTCACTATCTATACCCCCTACCGCACGGCTATTTTATTTTAATTATTTTTATAAAATCAGTAGAACCCGGTTCGCCGATAGGCACTCCGCCGGTCAGTATTGCATAATTCGGAGATTTATTTTTTCCGATATTTGCAAACCTGTTTTTAGTCAAATTAATTACGTCTTTTAAATTAATGGTTTCGTCTGCTATGCCCTCCATGACTATACATGTGACCCCGTAATTTAAAGATAGCTTTCTCTTGACTCTCTCATTGGGAACTACAGCCAAAATGGGCGCATAGGGCTTTAAGGACGATATTAAATTAGCCGTATAACCCGACCTTGTTATCGCCACTATAACGGAACCGCCTAAGAGTTTGGAAGCCGCAACAGCCGTTTTTGCGATTATAGATGAAACATCTGCTATGCTTTTGCGGTCTTTATCGTTACCGTCGCTGCCGCAATGATTGTTCAGACCACGATTAATCTTATTAAAAATACCGCTGTTTTCGGTAGCCGTTATTATTTTAGACATATAACGGACGGTCAAAACAGGGTGTTTGCCGATAGCGGTTTCTTCGGATAGCATTACGGAATCCGTCCCGTCAAAAATAGCATTAGAAACATCCGTGACCTCCGCCCTTGTCGGAGATTCGTTTTCAACCATAGATAGAAGCATCTGCGTTGCCGTTATAACCGGTTTTTTATAAAAACCGGCAACCGATATTATATTTTTTTGCTCAATGGGTATATTTTCTACCGGAGCCTCTACTCCCAGGTCACCCCTTGCAACCATAAGGGCATCGGCAACCCCTGCTATTTTTTTCACATTTCTTACCGCTTCTAATTTTTCTATTTTTGCGATTATCAAAAAATCTTTTTCGGGATAGTTTTCTTTTAAGAAATTTTTTACCGATATTATATCCTCCGGTCTCCTTACGAAAGAAACGGCAAACATATCCACGTTATGCTCTGCTCCGAATCTCAAATACTCCATGTCTTTTTCGGTAACGGAAGGAATGCTTAAAACTGCGTCGGGGAAATTTACACCCTTTTCCGGTTTAAGGGTACCGGGGGTTAAAACCTCTGACAAAAGCTCATATTCACTTATCTTGTCTATAATTTTTAGCTTTATCTTTCCGTCGTCTATATAAACCAAACTATTCGGCTTTATATCTTTGCCGAGATACGGATAATCTATAAATATCGTTTTACCGTCGGATACGACGTGTTTTCCGGTTAATATTATCTTAGCGCCTTTATTGAGAAAAATTTCTTCTTTCGATAATCCGCCTGTTCTAATTTTAGGTCCGGGCAGGTCAATCAAAATACCTGCGTCTAAAGATATCCCTCTTATATTTTTTATAAGTTTGGCAAAAAAAACAGGGTCTCCATGAGAAAAATTTAATCTTAAGACATTTGCGCCGTTTTTTATAATATTCTTGATGGTGGTTTTATCTGCGCTTGCCGGTCCTAAAGTGGCAACTATTTTTACTTTTTTGCTTTCGAACAACACACGCATTATTTTTCCTTCTTCTTATCATTGAAAGGTAATGAAATGAAAGTGAATGTTTTATCCTTAACATCATAACTTTCGTTTTCATTGTGGCTTTGATATGTATTATAGGTAAAATGGCCGGAGAACTTGTTCTTTAAATATTTCAATATTATATATATAAGATAATAATTTAAGAACGGAATTAAAAAAAATATAGCAATAAAATCCGTAACAAATCCGGGCATGAGAAACAAAATTCCGGATACGAAAAAACTTGCCGACCTGATTAAATTCTTGCCGGTAGGTCTGCCGTTGGAATAATCAATAAGAGCATCTTGGAAGGAAGTGCTCTTTATCTTTTTTGCAATCATATATCCTACCATGCTAAAAAATATTAATAAGATAGCGGCGAAAAAAAACCCTATCTTCATAGATACCTCCACGAAGACATAAATTTCGACAAATAAATAAATTAAAATAGTAAAAAATATCTTTGCTAAAATATTCATATGGTTATTATATAACATATCGTAATTGTTTGCAAAACTTCTACGGCGGTTGTAGCAAAAACAAACTCGCTCGCGCCCTCTTACCAATCCGCTAATATTTGAACAGGTATTTAAGGAATTGCAATAAATATAAATATTATCTATAATGAGTTTGATTAAATCAAGTAATAGCTATTTATAGTTAAATTGTAATAAATATAAATAGATTAATATTTAGACATGCGAAGCGGGCATATAAAATCAACTAAAGTTTAGTGCGGACCATCATCCGTAAGAAATAAAAAATCGGGGGGGTTTATGTTTAAAAATCTTTCATTAAAAATGAAATTTACCGCAATCATGCTAATCGTCGGTTTTGTTGCGAATATTACGGTCGCAATAGGTGCGTTCTACTATATTCAAAGATTTAGAAAAAATGAACTAATACACGAAGCCAATATAATGCTTTTTGCGGAAAAGTCGGTAAGGGGCTATACCGCCGGCGAACTGAGGCCTGCCGTTATGAAATCGACCAATAAATTTATCATACAGGCGGAATCTGCAACATTTGTATCTTTAGGCGTTGCAAAATTAATTAATAAATTTCTCCCGCACTACGTATACTCCGAACCAACCCTTAATCCCTTAAATTTAAAAAGTAAGGCAAACAAATTTCAGGAAACGATCATAGCCAAATTCAGGGCAGATCGTTCTTTAAAATCAATCAGCGGCTATCATACGTTTAACAATATATCCTATTTTTATGTTATGAAACCGGTTGTAGCCAAGCAAGAATGCATGACTTGTCACGGTAATCCTAACAATAAATCCTCTATAACTCAAATTATAACGAGAAGATACGGGAGAACTCATGGTTGGGGTTGGAAAACGGGGACGGTCGTCGGAGCACTGAATATCTTAGTCCCTACTAAATATATAGATCAGGCTGCTCTGAAAAACTCTATCATAATAATGGGGGCAATATTCGTATTACCCTTTTTTGCGCTTATAATAGCCCTATTTTTTATAAACAAGGTGATAATAAAGCCTATACACGATATGACCAAATTAGCGGAAGACGTATCTGTCGGAAAATCCAACGAAGATTTCAAGGTAGAGGGAAACGATGAAATAAGCGCTCTTGCAAAATCCTTTAATAGGCTTAAAAAAAGCTATTTAAAAGCAGTTCAACTGTTAACAGAAAAAAATAAAAAGGATAAATAGGGACAATCAGATGCTGTTTGCGATATTATCAATCTATGCCGAAAGTTCAACGCTATTACACTTAAGTAATTTTTAAATGGAGTCGGAGAGAGTTTGGAAAACAGCAGATGCATATTTATCCGCTACATCACGAAAGACCGGAATGTCACGAACGATAATGGACATCCGAATTCCTCGCCTTTACTTGTCCATATAGGCAGAAAGTCATAAACAAAACAGACATTGCCGTGTCTACGAATATAGTCTCCAATCCCTCCGAAACGGCTCTCTGCCTGAAGAAGTACCTACATGCATTGTTTAATCCACCATCTCTTTTATCATATCTTCAAGGGTGATCTCTGCCTTCCATCCAAGATATTTTTCAGCCTTGACGGGTTTACCGATGAGTATTTCCACTTCTTATATGCTGCATTTTTTGATTGTAGCACTTATACGCAATAAAATCATAGCATTTAATCTTTTCAGTCTCTTTTTGGCTCTCCATTAAAAGCTATTGAGCTGAATTTCTTTGATATTGTAATATGATTTCACAAGGAAACCACCACTTCGTTTGTTGCCGGCGGAGTAGGATATCCTTGCAATTTAATTCTTGCCCATACGATATTCGGATTATATTCTAATCCTACTCATTCGTACCCATGTCGTTGCAAAATGCCGTTTTGCAATGATAAACACATTTACATATCTTGTCATCAGATTTTAACACGGGTTGTTTTTTAAACCGCAAACATGTATCATATAATTTAAAAATTATTATGGGGGTATTTTGATGAAAGCTACAGCAAGACATATCTTGGTTGACAGCGAAGAAAAGTGCATGGAAATTAAAAAAAAGATTGAAGATGGGAGCGATTTCGCTCAAATGGCTAAAGAATATTCCGCATGCCCGTCAGGCAAGCAAGGAGGCGACTTGGGTGAATTTAATCCGGGGCAAATGGTAAGGGAGTTCGATAAGGCCGTATTTGAGGGTGAGGTAGGTAAGCTGACGGGACCCGTTAAAACACAGTTCGGTTATCATCTCATTGAGGTAACAAGCCTCAATAAAAAATAGCATAACCTGCTATTTTGACATTTGACTTTCCATGTATTGTCATAAGATCTCTATTGCCGACCGGTATCGGCTGGCAATAGAGTAAATAAATAGGCAGTACTCGGTTATGTTTTTTTAATAATGGACCACTGCTGCATGATATTCCATTATTTCCGTACTAAATACGCTAAAAAATCATCTGTATCTGCCCCGGCGAAAGCAATTTGCATCCCCCAAACGGCGTTAGAATTTGATACTAAAACCGTTTAGGGATAAGATACTAATATTTTTCAACCAAGACCTGAAAATAACTTTCGGCATGACCGCACGACGGGCATGCTACCGGAGGCTTCGTGCCTTCATGAACATAACCGCATTTTCTGCAAATCCAATAAACCTTCTGTTCCTTCTTAAAGACACTGTTCTGTTCTACATTTTGAAGAAGTTCTTTGTATCTTGCTTCGTGATGAGCTTCGGCAACGGATATTGCCCTGATTCTAACGGCCATTTCTTTATGCCCCTCGCTTTCGGCAATGTCTGCAAACTCAGGATACAAAACCGAAGTCTCAAAATGCTCACCTGCAACAGCGGCTTTCAGATTTTCAGCCGTATCTCCCGAAATTAAAGGTGCGGCAGTTTTCACATTCATCTCATTCAACCTTTCAGTCGATGCTTTGTTCAACTCATTTGCCATTCTGAAAAACCACTCGGCATGTTCCGTCTCATTGTCAGCCGTTTCAGTAAAAATAGCAGATATCTGCTCATAACCCTCTTTTCTTGCAATACTAGAGTACATCGTGTACCTGTTTCTTGCCTGGGATTCTCCCACAAATGCCTTAACCAAATTTTCAATCGTTTTATCCATGATACCCTCCTGATTTATTATGTTATAAATATATCATAAATTTATAAATTATCAAAGGAAAAAAATTATTATTTGCTATTTTAAGCAATCTGTATTATACTTATCGGCATGATGAAAGAAAATTGGATTATAGATATACTGAGATCGAAAGGATTTAAAGTGACCCCTCAAAGAATTGCGCTAATAGATACGACCTATAAAGCAGGACATGCCTCTGTTGAGCAGATATATAAAAGTATGAAATATGAATTTCCTGCAATTTCTCTTACCACTATTTATAAAATTATCGCTACATTCCTTCATAACGAAATTATAAAAGAAATTCATATTGCTGGTAAGAAAAAGATATATGAAATGAAAAAAAGTCCTCATGCTCACCATGTCTGTACGGTTTGCGGAAGAATATCCGATATTTATATTGACACAGAGGATCTTGTTAAGCAGATAAAGAGCAAGGGTTATGAAACGACAAATCCTGCCATTTATTGCTATGGAATTTGCCCTGATTGCCGCAAATAATCTTGTTTTTTCCTGCAGTGTTTATTTTTTATAGTTCATAACCCAATAACAATGCCTGATATTGCAGATAGATAATGAAAGAAGATGATCTTTTATGAAACTTAATGCTTGCATGCAAATGTATTGTTCAAGCATTTCCACTTATTATTATGAATCGATATCTTAGATTTCAGATTAAAAAAACAATTTGCCGACCTCATTTTCAGTAGCGCCGGAAATTTTAGATAGCGATCATACGCTGCGGTCTGTTATCTGCTCCGAACCTCACTGTGGGGGTATTTCTTGAAAGAAAGCAAAGGCTTGTGTTTATTACTATAATCTTTGAAAGGAATGGAGCCGGCGGGGAGAATCGAACTCCCGACCTGCTGATTACGAATCAGCTGCTCTACCTCTGAGCCACGCCGGCAATAAATACGAAAACATCTACCTTACGCAGACAAAAAAGGCGTAAGCGGCTTTACGAATTTATAATATTTCTCGCACTTTTGACAAAATTAAGTCTATCTTTTCCGTCCTCTATCTCTTCCGATAGACTATTTATCAAATCTTTGATATTTTTGACATTAAAATCGTTGACATCCTCATTTAATTCTTTAATTTTTTCATCAAAAAGCATTGAGGATATCGGACCCAAGTTTGAAGAAAAAATTTCCTTAACGGAATCCAATTTAATTTTAGAAATTATTTCATGAGCCCTAATCGTGCCTCCGGATTTTTCCCCGAGCAAAGAATTAAACACATCTTCTTCTTTTTTTTGCATAAAATTTTGTTCACCCGAGTCTATTCCTTCGGCAAAAGGCTTCGATGTGATACCTACAAGAGATTGGTTAACAATTTTAACAAACTCGCTTTCTAAATAAGACGTCTCCATTTTAAGAAGATTTACATTGGAATTTTTTTGGCTGACGATAAAAATAAAACCGCTTCCGAACCCGTTTATGATTATATTCATATCTTCGAAATTAAGGTAAAGAGATGATATGTCTATGGAAGAAATAGAATAGGAAGCAAATAGCTTGCTTATTTCAGAAGAAACCCTATTTATTAAATTGGGGGGTATTCCGCCGTCTTTCGTTTCATATCTCAAGACTTCTCCGTCCAAAGAAGACACCGCACAGGCATTTACGCCTGCAATCTTGAGTATTTTATCTATTATACTATTATCTTTATTATCCATGGGGTCGTAAATCTAAAATATTAAGAGCTAAGCATTTATTTATTTTATATATCTTGCAGCAGCTTAACTGCTTCCATCCTCGCCTTAAGAGGCTGGGTTCCCGAAGATAGCTTAATACTATATAGTATGTTTTTATTATTAATAATTACTTTTTTATAATTATTAGCCTCACATATAGTACTCCTTAAAGCCTCAAAATTTAATATATCCCCTAATTCTTTAGACTGATTATACAGAAATATCGTATCGGCGGATTCAAATTCCGCGTCGTCTCCAACGCCTTTTGAGTATAAAAGCTCCCCTTCGGGGCTTACCGCAAGAATAGATTCTACGCCTGCAATATTTGCAAGACCCTCAGCAATTTTAGCCACCAATGCCGGACTATCTTCTGCATCGTTATTCTCAATGACCGAATCTTCCTTATTCAAACCGACGGCAAGCTTATTATCGTTTTGATCGTAAAGAATTCCTGAGATTTCGTCAAAGGATTTGTTAAGAGTATTTTCAGGAGAAGGCTCCCCTATGCTTACCTGAATATTGACATGCGCATCGACATCTTTCAATTCTTTAAATACGTCGATATCCCGCTCGGGCCCTAAGACGGCGCTTGTTATCTTGCCATTCGTAAAATATATAAAGCCCTGCTTATCTAAGATCTCAAAAGATAATCTTATATTATCAAAACTGCAAAACTGCTCTAATTGGTATTTTATATCCTCTAGTACCATACGTTATCATAATAAAAATATTATTACCTTATTGAATAAACATCATTCACATAGTATCAAAAAAAATATCTCTGATAAAGACACGATATTATTCTATATCTTTATTTTATAGGTTGTCAACTGAAATAAAATTATTCAAATATATCGACAATTAAATATAATAAATAGGAATTAGATAAGCTTAAAATCATATCCAAGAATTATAGAAAGATGGCGTCCCCAATGGGATTCGAACCCGTGTTGCCGCCGTGAAAGGGCGGTGTCCTGGGCCAGCTAGACGATGGGGACTTTATAATTTTTAGTATAAGTTATTTATTATAATGTATTGATATAAAAAAAACAAGGGAAAACGCTTGACGCTTAAAATCCAAGTTCGCTTAATATCGAGTTAACATCACTCTGTTCCATCTTTTGATTATTGGAAACCAAATCGTTAAATTTACCGTATATTTCTTGTTTCTTCTCAACCGGAAGCTCTTTAGCCTCTACCTCGGAATCTACCAGAACCTTTAAGAGCTTGACCTTCGCGTCGTTTAAAGTATTTTGTATTTTATAAAGTTTCTGCCCGGTAATATCCTGAAAAGAGAGAATAGACAATACGTCTAAAATTTTACTTATATTTTTTTGATTGAGATCTTTAAGATTAAGCAAGCTTTCCTTAATCTTCTTAACCGGATTAAAGCCTATGAGATTACGTAAATTTTTATCTATAACACTCGAATTTTCGTTTATATCGTCTAATAGATTCATTATGTTATTTGCGGCTTTTTCCGTCTCTTTTATAATATCCGAAATTCCGTCCTGAGCAATAGGAATGCTTTCGGAACTTTCTTTAACCGGCTCTTTTAATTCACCGATTTTTTTTGTGGCATCATCCACAACCTTAGCGAGTTTTCTAAGCTCCGTTACCATATCGTCTATCGCCATACTACCTACTCCTTAAATTTTATCGACATTAACTTTATACACTAATTCCTATAAAAAAACAATAGAAAAATATTTCTATTGCAATATTGAAATTAATACTATAAGATTAAATAACTTGCTATGTTATGTTTTCTGAATTATAATCATTTCATATTATATCTTATCTTTACTTAATTAATTTAATGAGATTTAATTGATTATTAACAAGATCTTGCATGGTATTAGAAAATTTAAATAATTTACAAGAAGATTTGTTTCAAAACATCGAAATAAAAGACCTCCTCAATTCGCTTGACGAAGAAGCGGCCATCGTTACCAATAATGCAAATAGAATAATTTTTTACAATAATATAGCATCTATAATACTGATGGTCGATCTTGAAAATTTTTTATACAAACATATCGAGACGGTTTCTTATTTCGAAAATTTGTTAAAAAAATGCAAGGTGCCGATCAAGATTAGAGACCTCCCGACAGGCTATAAAGTATCGCATATCCATGAAATAAGCGGAAAAGACCACTATTTCGAACATGAAAGGGTGGACATCTATGATGAAACCGGTAAAAATAAGGGAATGTTATACCTGATTAGGGATATAACGAAAGAAATCGATGTCGAAATGCTCTTATCGTTGGAGGTTAAGATTGACGGCCTTTCCGGGCTTTATAACTTGAGATCGTTCTATGAAGAATTAGAAAAGGAATTGCTGAGGTGCTCTCGATACGAATGCGACTTATCCATTTTATTTATAGATATAAATAACTTTAAATTCTTTAATGATAATTTAGGGCATAAAGCCGGCAACGAGGCCATAAAGCTTTTAAGCAAGGCACTTATCGATTCCGTGAGGAAAAACATCGATACGGTATATAGATACGGCGGGGACGAATTTACGGTAATTTTACCCAATACTCCGGCAAAACGAGCCGTGATAGTTGCCGATAGAATTTTATCGAATTTTAAAAATAATTTAAAGAAAGGCTTGAAATTACTAATGTCCGATACTTCCTGCGATTTATGTTTAGAAAATATTATTTTAAATAACAATAGTAAAGATTTTAAAGCGATAGGGCTTTCCATAGGCATAAGCCAGTATAAAAAAGGTAAATCGGCAAATGAACTTATCGTCGAAGCCGACAAGGCGATGTATGCGGCAAAGCATGATTTAAAAGAAAACACTAAAATTTCATTTTAGGTTCAAAAGTTTATTCGTAATCCCGTATAATGCCCTCTTAAAAATTTCCCCGACCCAGTGAAACATAATTTTACCGTTTTTAGATATGAAGAATGTTTGCGGTATTTCGTCTATACCTCCATAATTGTCTATTACCCCGGAATCTGCATATACAACCGGATACGTAACGCCGTATAGCTTAATAAAAGACCTGACTCCCGAGAGATTGTCGTTAACGTTTATTCCTACGACAATGACGCCCTTAGCCGCTTCGGTTTTATAAAATTTTTCCAACATCGGTGTTTCATGCCTGCACGGCGGGCACCATGTTGCCCAAAAGTTAATGATTACAACATGCCCTTTATATTTTTCTAATGAAAAATTAGTATATCCGGACGACAAAATGTTAAGCACTTTAAGATTGAAATTCGGCGCCTTTTTGAGCCTAACCCCGGCGTTAGCATTCGAGATGCTAATAAAATTTACAAAAATAAAGGCAACGGCAAGTAATAAAACCGTAAAAACAAATACTTTAATTTTGCGAGATTCGATATCGGCCGCTTTAAACATTTACCCCCCCTTTTTTTCATTTGTTATATTGTTATTACTCGCTTTCATCTCCTGTTTTTAATCGCCCTTTCCATCTCTCTCTTACACTCTTTTTCTTTTATAGACGCCCTCTTATCGTAAATCTTTTTCCCTTTTACAAGCGCAATTTCAACCTTGGCTCTACCTCTTTTTAAATATACTTTTAATGGAACTATGGTAAGATTCTTTTCTTTTGTCTTCCCGTAAAGCCTCAAAATTTCATTTTTATGCAATAATAAAACCCTGGTTCTTAACGGATCTTTATTTTCCCTCGTTGCCTTTTCATAAGGACTTATGTGAACATTAAGGAGAAATGCTTCGCCGTCTTTTATTATTACGTATCCGTCAGAGAGGTTTATCTTGCCGGATTTTATCGATTTTATTTCCGGACCGTAAAGCGAAATTCCGGCTTCGTATTTCTCAATAATTTCATAAAGAAACGATGCCTTTCTGTTGTCCGCTACTATTTTTATACCTTGCTTACGTATTGTGATAGACATTATTGTATTATATAGATTATATGGAATGATACACAATTATTATGAATTCGTCAAGAAATAAACCGCTACATTTGCCAATGTATCCTCTTAATGCCGCACCGACGTTTCGACCAAAAGTATATTTTAGTATTTCATATTAATATATTAGAGTTTTGGAGGGACAAACTATGTTTCACTCTGAACATTTAACTGTTAGACGATAAATTATATATTTCTAAATGCCCCTTGAGCTTTTTTATGAGTATAACTTTGACCGGTTTTTTGAATTTATTTATAACATTAGATATTTGCTTTTTGTTCAAGATAAAAAAAGAGCAGGAAAGCGCATCGGCAACAGTCGAAGGGAACTTGAAATCTTTGTTTTTAACTATAATGGTATCGCTCAGTGTATCTGTTTCGGCAGGCATTCCCGTTGCAGGGTTCATTATATGTCCGTAAGATTTGCCCTTGTAAAAAAAATGGTTCTCGTAGTTTGCAGAGGTCTCAACGGAGGAATTCGTCAGCCTAATGACCTTGATTATTTTATTCCTGTCTAACGGGTCCAGCAACCCCACTTTCCATCTTCTTCCGTCTGCATCCTTCCCTATGGCGGTTATCTCCCCCCCGCCGTTGATAAGGGCATTTTTTATCCCACGGCTCATCAATGTATCAAGCGCTTCATCGATGCCGTAACCCTCGCCATCCCCCCCAAAGTCAAGCATCATACCCTTTTTTTCGAGAAAAACCGTTTTCCCTCTTATTTTTATAAATAGAGGGTTATCAAGGTAGACTGCACGATTAATCGCCTTTTTGCTCGGTATAGTATAATGTTTATCGTAAAATCCCCATATCTTCATCGTTGGACCGATCGCCACGTCAAAAACATTGTACGTTAATTTATAAAATTTAAGGCTCATTTTTAAAAGCGTTAAAAGGCTGGGGTCTGCCTTAACGGGCTTTATCCCTGAATATCTATTGATTAGCGATACATTGCTTGATACCTTGAAATCACTTAATATATCATCTAATTTTTTTACCCTTTTTATTGCGAGGTCGACCGTTTTTAAATCTTTTAACCTATTTTTATTTGTGGAGATAACCTTTATCTCCCAGAAAGTTCCCATGGAATAAAAAGTTTTTTTTATTTCTATCTTTTTAGGAATAGCTTCCCCCTTTTTTTTGGCGCAGGAACTCAAAATAAGGGAAAAAGTACATAAAAACACGATAAGAGTAATCAGTTTGATATATTTATTCATCTTATAAAATATATTTAAAAAAACGTAAAAAGTTTTCGATATTTTTAATAGGGTCATTATTGACATCCGTTATGTTGTCCTTCATTAATTTTCCCTCGAAATCATGAATATGATTGGGGTATGTTTCAAGCTCGCTATGAACGGGAGCGGTATCTATCGTAAATGATTTTTCGTCCCTCAAAAAATTAAAAGAATATCTTTTTTTCGAAGGATAACGCAACTCAAGCTGTGAGTCGTCGTTAAATTCCAACAGTAAACCATCGCTTTTTACCTCTACCGGGGTTTTTAATACATTTTTAAATGTGGCATTTACGTCGTCGGCTATTTTTATTGCAAACTCTTCGCCAATCTTTTTGTTTTCCAGAAAATCGTATTTATCCATTATAAGTCCCCTTTTTTATAATTCATTCATAAAATTCTGTATTTTAAGCCTGTAATGCGCAATGTAATCTCTGATATGAAGTATTGAAAGATAACCCTCATAGGCAGGGTGTTCCTGGACCGAACCCTTCTTTATCTTTCTTAATAACGCATTCTCGTCGCTGACGTCATAACTGTTTTTAATATTATCTATAGCAACCTTCATTAAGGTTATCTCGCGAATCATATCCGCAAGCTCTTTTTTTGAAGAAACATCATCAATGCCGCTAAAAATGTCACTCATACTGTTAACCCTCCTTAAGCAATTAGTATCTTTTTTTATGAAATATAAACACACCCATAAACATGGGCAGAAAAATCCACATGATATATGTAACAATTAAAAGAAAGTGATCCAGCACGAATCTCCCCGTTAAAATACTCGTTAAACCGTAATACCCCTTAAGACCATGTATAAAAGAAATAGTAAAAAGCCTATACACATCGGTAGGATTAAGCAGCATAGAACCGCCTATTACCGTGTTATTAATAAACATGGCTTGCCCCTTTGTCGCGACAAGAATCCCTATCAGCAGCAGGTCGTAGATAAAAACATAAAAAAACCACAAAAATACGGAAATAGTTATAGAAGATGTTCTTGACCTCGTAAAACTGGAGACTAACAAACCAATGGACAGAAAAGATACGCCGAGTAAAATCGAGGCAAATACAAAGGTAAAGTATGAGATTATATTTCCAACATTTCCTCTTGATAAAATAGTGATACCCGATATGCCGTACCCTACGAAAATTGCAATAGATATAACGATTATAAGCCCTATAAGCTTGCCGAGATATATCTCGCTTCTGGAGGCGGACGACGATAAAAGCAAAGGCATCGTCCCGTCCTCTTCCTCACCGGTAATAGAATCATAACTCAAGATAAAGGCTATCAACGGAATCAAATAAATGGACAAACTCATAAGAGAGGCGATAGTGACGTTTACCCCGTGAAAACCGGTTAAGCCGGATGGACTTGTTCCGAAATAGGAGATTGCGAAAGACAATACGGCAAGAATGAAGATTAAGATAAAAAGTGAAATATTCTTAATTCTGCCTATGAATTCCTTTTTCGAGATTGTTAAAACTACCCTTAAATTAATCATTGGACACCTTCTTATTTAGAGAAATGACTGAAAATTTCAAAAAGACCCGGCTTCTTTATGCTCATATCCGCAAGGTCGTCGCGATATTTACCGATAATCTCGTTAATTAATTTTATCCTATTTGTTTCGATGAATTTAACGTCTGCGGACAAAATTTTGTCGTCAAATTTATAATCAGTAATCAGTTTAAAATCCTTTATGTTTTTAAACCAACTTTCTTCAAACTTGAAACCGTTTTTAAACCTTAGGTTAATTGTAGTAGGAAGACCTAATCCTTCTAATAATTCTGGTATCCCACCCAGAGCCGTAATTCTTCCGTTCAATATCACGCAAATCCTATTTGAAATATCTTCTATCTCGGGAAGAATATGCGCTGTCATTATTATGGTTTTCCCCTTATCGTTTATAAGCCTGACAAGAGAAATAAAGTCGTTGACGGCAGATGGATCCATTCCGCTCGTCGGTTCGTCGAATATATAGATATCCGGATTTTTAATGCGTGACACGGCAAATGCCAATCTCTGTTTCATTCCTTTCGAATAAGAAACCACTTTTTTATTTGCGACACCGAATATGCCGACCTTATCCAACAGCTCTTCAAAAAGTTTTTTATTATAAAGATTATTGAGTTTTCCAAAAAATTCCATGGTTTCTATTCCCGATAGATTTCCGTAAAAATGGACGACCTCCGGAATATAGCCTATTCTGGCCTTTACGTGTTTAGGGAGTATTTTAGACGTATCGGTACCGAAAATCTTTATAGAACCGTCAGTAGGCTTTGTAAAACCCATAATAATTTTTATAAGCGTAGATTTACCGGCGCCGTTATGACCGAGAATAGTCAAAACTTCCCCTTCTTTCACTGAAAAGTTAATATCCGCCAGCGCTTTAAATACATATCTGCCTCCAAGTTTATATTCTTTATTAATATTACTTAGTTCCATTATCGGCAGCTTATTATCTTTCATCTTGTCTGAATTTGATTCTTCTTTTAATTTTAACATAAGAAAAGCCATCCTTTACTGAATTTTTTATTATTTCTTTTGGAAAAGTCGGGTTTAAATAAGGATATCTATCAACAATACCCGCTACCGTAAAAATAGGAAAACTGTCCGCTATAAACTCTAACGTCCGAATAATGGGCGAACCGCTCAGCAACAGCTTGGCCAAAGGAAACTTCCAGTAAATAAGACTTACTATAGAGTTGGCTCTGTATGGTAACGACCCTACATTATTTTTTTTAGTACTAAAACCGTTATAATCTGACCAGAAGTTGCCCTTACCTTTATAATCCCAGTAAATATTATCATGGGCAAGAAATTTAACTTGGAATCTATTGTTTATAAAAGAATTATTATACACTTTATTATGAAATGACCCACCCCAGACATGCATCCCTATATTGTTATTAATAATGAGATTATGAATTATTTTATTATGAACGGTATCGTATAGATCCATTCCTTTACCGCATTTTATAACCACATTACTCATTACTGTATCGTAAAATGCCTGATTAAACAAAAAGCCCTTATGTTTTGCATTAATTATGGTATTAAAATCCGCTGTTACATAGTTAGAATACATAAGCGCCAAACCGACTATAGTATTTTTCACTAAATTTCCGGCAACGATGTCGTAGTCTGAATACATATAATGGGTACCGTAATAATCGTCTAATATAATATTTTTTAAAAGATAAGAATTTGGGGACGATATAACATAAAATCCACCTACGAAATATTTAATGACATTCCCCTCTAATACGTCGTACTGGGCATTCCACAGATAAAACCCGTATCCTCGCGCTCCCCAAGGGATTTTTCTGGAGGATGACATAAAATTATCCTTTACGGTAGCGTAAAATGCACCATCCACATATATCCCGTTAGCGTTAGAACTCAATATGTAATTATCTTTGATAATCGCAAAATCGGCTTTCTGCATTAAAAGTATCCCTGCATCCATTTTTCCAAGATTATCTCCGTCATTTATTATCTCAAACCCTTTAACCATTACATGTTTCGCATTAACAACGATACCGCTTCCCTTTAGGAGCGCATCTATTATCGGACCGTTAATTCCGATTAAGGTCAGCGGCTTATTTATGAATATATTTCCCAAATACCGTCCCTTTTCGACTATAACAGTATCTCCGTCATTTGCAGACCTTACGGCATTCTGTATGGAATGAAACGCCTTATTTTTCCCAACATAAATCGTTTTAGCATTAGAAGACACAGGCATCATCAAAAAAATGAACAGAATAACCGGCGAAAATAATAATCCGACAAAAAATCTATTTGCTAAAATTTTATGTTTTTTAAATATCATGAGACCTATTATTTAATATTTCCTATTTTTGCTTTTTTGAGTTTTAATAAATGAGGACAAAGTTTATCATCATTATAATTAATCTGACATTCTAAGCAGTAAAAGCATTCCGACCTATTGATTGTCCCCTTATCGTCTATTGCTTTGATATTACACGACTTGGCACAAATTTTACAGCTTTTGCACTCCCCGTATCTTTTTATGCTAAATATCTTTAATTTAGACAACAGGCCCAATGATGCTCCCAACGGGCACATATACTTGCAAAAAAATCGGTAGGATAGGACGGATAAGCCGATTAGAAGAATAGCGTAAGCCGTAAAATACCACTGCCTTTCAAAATGCAGGTAAAAAACGGTTTTAAACGGCTCAACCTCCGCAAGCCTCTCGCCCCAAGCAATCGATATAATAGCGGTAGCCATTAATATTATAAATATAGCATATTTTAAATAAATTAGCCTAAAATGAAACTTGTTATTAAACTCAAACGAGATTTTTTTAGCAAGTTTCTCGGGCAGTATCTTTTCCTTTATCCTATAAATATATTCCTGTATCGTTCCGAAAGGACAAATCCATCCGCAAAACACGCCCCTTCCCCAGATAACCGCTGTTATGAACATGAATGCGAAAAGAATAAAAATCAGCGGGTCAAGCAAAAAAAGCGCCGGATGATAGCTTACGAATAAACTATCGTAAATTGTGTAAAGATGCGTAACGGACGGCTGCGAAGGTTTAATGAAACCGATCAGTATCAAGAATAAAAATAGTACCGAATAATAGAGCGGCCTTATCCATTTTCTGCCGTTTCGAGGCAATCTTTTTGTTATAATTTTGTCTTTTATTATAAAAATAACGGTTAGAATAATTAAAAATAATACAAGCGGAATAACATATTTGAGGTATTTTATCCATGCAATCTGGTACTGATTCATCTTCTTAACATACCGATAACTTGAAATATAATATTTGCTGGGCAGATGATAGTTCGAGTAAAAGGTATGAAAGGTTTCGTTATTTAGCATAGAAGCGTGAGAAACATGCTTATGAAAGGTGAATACTACATGAAAGGGAAGTATCGGATTAAATATAGAAAGCGGAATAGTAAATATTCCTCCCTCCTTAAAATACGGAACCCCTTTTATTCCGAGAGAAGAAATGTAACTAAAATCTACGTCTCTAAACATTATAGAACTATATCCCTGTTCTAAATGAAATCTTTCGAATGCGCCTCCCCTTGCAAAACCGGAACCCAAAAAGGATGATACTCCGTTCGCGATAATAAAAATAGCGGCCTGATTTTTTTCTTTCCACCTTTTTGACAGGTACCCATACTCATAACTGCCAAGAATATTTTTTCCTACATTAGGGATACTTAAAATACCGTAATATACGGTCTCATATTCTCCACTACAGTTTTTTAAGCCCATCTGCGAACATGATATGGTAAATTTTCTAATACTGCCGTCTCTTCTCAGCTCATTCCAATTCGCGGGGCTGTAAATATTTTTTAATTTATATTTGACTTTAACGATAGACTTCATAATACCCAATTTTGAGGCAAATTTTCTGGCCGCCATAAGAATGGTCTGGTCCATCGCCACGGTAGTGACGCTTGCGCTCGCTATGGCGGATACGTGGTCCTTCCCTTTGCCGCCTATATAAATATTGCTCCTTATATTTTTCCCGATATACTGGTCGGTGAATGAATAAAGCTTACTGATAGGAATTCCTATCAGAAATATAGGGTCGTCACAATGCACGACCCTTACACCTTGTATTATTCCTTTTTTATTTATTGATATCAGTGATGTTAATGGTAAGCCCGAATAACTCTCTATATTAACTAAATTGGTGGAAAGAAATATGTAACCGAGAAATTTGCCTTTTTTATTATAACCGTACACGACGGGGGTCCCCTTTATCTCTCCGCGTTTGAATACGGAAGCCCCCTTTAGCGCGTCATGGTAGTAATTAGAAGAATTCGCTAACGTAATCTTTGTATTCCCGAATGCGAAAGCGGAGTTAAATACAAAAGACATGATCAAAGCTACCGCAAAAATACAAAATATATAAATAATTTTATGTTTTCTCATAATTTAAATAATACACCCCTCCTATTAATAATACATACATCAATATATATATATAAATACATATATTACGTCAATTTTATTGTTTCGAAAATGGTATTAGCCGCGTTTCATCTGTCGGACTATCCCAAATTCTTAAGCTTCGCCTTTTTCATTTTCATCATTTTCATATTGGCGGAATTTGCCGCTTTATTTATCATTTTCACGGTGATTTCATCAAATTTATATATTTTTCCGCCATATTTTGTAATAAATTTATCGGCCGCTTTTTTGCTTAAAAATGAAGCGAATGTTACGCCCATACAGCCCGTTCTTTTTGAACCTACAACATAATAAGCCTTTTTGGCATCTACAAAATGACCCTCGGGGTGTTTCCATGAATTATTTGTCATATCCTGAACATACATAACGAGCGGAGTACCTCTGTCTGCTATACCCTTTAAGTGCAACCACTGAAATAATTCCACCGTATCGCAGAAAAAATATGTCCTGCCATTTTTATAAACTATTTGAGCCTCCGGACCCGGATACTGTTTTAGAAACATTCCGCATAACTGCGAAGTAGTAGAGGAAAATACCTTTCTTGGTAACGGCAACTTGGCTTTATTCGACGAACATCCGGCTAAAGAAACGGATAAAGATAAAGATATAAGAATTAAGACGAAAAGAAATACTTTTTTACCAAACATTCCCATTATGCCCTCCATATCTGCCTTGCTTTTCTATACCCTGACAACAGACCCCCCCCCCCCTTTTTTTTTTGAAAAATCAAGGGAGGGGGATGAAAAAAGTCTACGGTATTCGTATTCTATCCAGCCCCCTGAATAGAACAATTATATTGCATTATTACGCCTTTCCTACTACCGGAAAATCCTTAAACAACTCATTCCATGACGGTTCTCCCTTAAGACGATTCGGGTGAATCGGCCTGGACTTATAACCCGGAACCCTTTCCACTATCATCCTGCCACGCATTTCAAGATGAAGGGCATGACAGAATATCGTGCAGTAATACCAGTGAACACCCGCCCTATCGGCAAGAAAGGTTACCTCTTTCGTTTCTCCTGGATTTATATTTAAATTTACGTTATGAAGCGTCATCAAAAAACCGTGAGAAAGATTTTCTACCGTATCATTATTCGAATAAATAACGGTTATAAGATCTCCCTCTTTACAATGGAAATAAACAGGCGTCAGGATAGGCGCTACCCCCGTCAGCCTGACGATAACTCTGTGCGGACCGACTCGTTTCACATTTTCTGTTCCGGACTCGACATGATTCGCAAAATATTTTGGATTAAAAATTTGTTTAATATATTTTAATCTGTTGACGAGCGCTATATCTGCCTGATGCGGCTCTATATATACGGGGTTATCGTACGCAAGAATCATCTTTTCGCCGGATATGTCTATTAACTGATCATTTTCGGGAAATCTCGGTCCGACGGGAAGGAATCTGTCTTTTGAAAATTTGTTAAGACTGATAAGCCATTCCCCCGTGGGATGTATCGTATTTTCTTGCGTTGCGGCGGCATGACCCGGCTGATATTGAACGTCAAGTTTTTGCTTTATAGGCTTGACCTTTGTGTCGCCTTTATATGCCCTAACGGCCTCCTCAATATTCCACTTAACCATCTGAGAATCTACAAAAAGTGTAGTATAACCGTTGCCCCTGCCGTCATACACGGTATGCAGAGGACCGACACCTACCGTCAATATGGCTGCGACGGCGTCTTTAGGTTTCGCTCTGCCTTCAAAAACTTCTCCCACTTTTTCAAGATCTATAACGGTTACCTTAGGTGCAAGTTTTCCGTTGGCAACGGCGTACTTGCCATCCGGGGTGCAACTTATGCCATGCGGATCCTTTTCTACCGGTATGTAAGTCGTTAGGTCGGAACCGTGCCTCCCGTCTAAAACCGGTACGGTAGAATCCCCTATTGTTTTATATTTTCCGGCTTTAACTGCGGCTTCCACTCTGTGAATATTGACAAAAACCGCCCACATAACAGGAGGTTTAGTCATCGTAGGAACATTCCACCCCTTGCTGGAATTGTAACATGTAGCCATACAATATAGCCCCTTATAATCGGTATCCATGTTATCCTGATTGCCGTCCACTATCACCTGCCATTTAACCCTCATTGTTTCCCCGTCAACCGCGCTAATAAGCGTCCAATAATTTTTAGTCTGAGCCGCATTATTTCCCGTAGGCACAATGTCTCTGCCATCGTTAGGCATAGGAGTTTCAAACTCGGAAGCGCCAAAAACATAACCGGTCTTGGGATAGCGCTGCGGGTATAGACCATGAATAGCAGGAACATTAGGAATAGAGGTAATTGCATCAGTCATAAAGTAATCTAATCTTATCCTCGCGATTCTTCCGTTGGCTTTATCGTGAGCATAAGCATACCTCCCGTCAAAATCTCCATTAGTGAAAGAAAAATGGGGGTGATGCACATCACCAAGACCATAACCTCCGGCATCTTCAAGCATTTTCGCCGAATGAATATCGCCCGTCGGTCCGTAACCTATTCCGGTATTGGTATTAAAAACAGGTATCCTTAGCAGTTCCCTCATTGACGGAAGCCCCAATATCCTGAGTTCTCCCGTCGGTCCGCCACTCCACAGTCCATAATACTTATCCCATTTGCCGGGAGGAACCATCATTTTTAAGGCGGCGGCGGATATGCGAGACTTTGATGATGTTGTCGGCTCTTTTGCACAACCGGATAATGCTTCCATTCCCACCCCGCTTCCTAAAAGTCCCGCTGCTGCCGCGATTTTACCCATTGTAGATAGAAAACCGCGTCTTGTGGTTCCCTTCTGAACCTGCGAATCTTCTTCTTGAGACAAATCTTTTTTACTCTTTTTCATAAAAACCCCTCCTTAATAGGGTATTAACGATAAAATAAAAAAATTAATTTAAATTACAAAAACACATGCAAAAAAATATATTAATTATAAAAAATATATGCTAATACAAAAGTTATATATAATTAAAAAGATTACAAAGTTTTAACAATTTCAACTAACTATTCTCTTTATTATTCAACGATTATCATTGTTTATCGTTAAAATAATATCGTTAACTTTTAACATCGTTCTTGCTTAAATAATACTTTTTTGATTGTAAATTGTCAAGTATTTTTTTGACAGAAACTATGTTATGTTTTGAGAAAATATATATTTAAATTAATGATCTATCGGGTATTTCTATTACGGCTCTAATTTCTTATAGGCAGAATCAAAATCGGCGTAATCCCTTTAGCATTTGATGGTTTATAGACATACCCTGACATTCCATAAAGTATGGCCTTGACGGTAAGTTCTTTCTATCGAATATATACAAAATTGAGCATAATGTCAGACACTAAGGAAAGAGATTAGAATGAAAGGGTTGTATCCAGATGCACCTTATCGTCATCTTCGATATGTTTACTATCTTTAGGCAGGTCTCGAAAGCCCCATAGCTGACTGCTGTATATCTCGTAATTTACAATAAATGTTTTGCCGGACATCTTAAAATCATCTATAATGCAGTAATTGGCGACAGATCTCTCTCCTCTGTTTTACCTGTTTCTTGATTTCCTGATAATTTGCGCCACATATTCTTATCTTTACATCCTAATGCATCATAAACCGCATCCCGCATAGATCCGGATGTTCCAAGCATGAAAATTTTGTCAAACCTGACATAATTATAAAGAGTCTTGGCAATGATTTTTACAGCGTTTGCCCTCAATCTTGCATTCGGCAAACCTATAGAATGTAGTTAAAATCTTAAATATTTATCAGACACCCGTCGGAGATGGCAAAACACCTCTTTCTTTAAATTGCTGTAAATCCATATATCCAATATTATGGGCATTCGGCTTATGCGCAAGATCAAGCATCCTTCTCAACTCTTTAAGACGGCCTGTCTCCCATAAACTGTCTTTACGTTCTCCGATTTTATTAAAAATATATTTTTCAAACTTCTGCTTAAATTGCTCCACCTTTCCGCTTTCCTCCGTCAAACCGTTCCATTCGGCAAAAAGATTTTTATATCTATCACCCCTGTCGGAAAGATACAGCTTTGCATTCATCCTAATGGATCCCAAGCCCAACGGCTTTGCCATTCCGATTTTATGCGCCAAACCTTCCGGCAGGTCAAGCACAAATAAGAGCGCTCCCATTTCAACATCACTCAGATTTTCGAATCTTATCCTGCCTTGAAATTTGGCACCTGCATTAATCGGTTTAATTTTGGTATATTGTGTTTCATTCCCTTTTATGGCACGTTCATCCCAATTATTTCCATCTTGATGCCAATAGAGTTTATTGCCCCTAATTTTAGTTTGATCGTTGTAGTTTTTTATAACATTTGTACTTTGTTCCAAATATAATTGAAATGATGTCGGTTTTGGTCCTGAAAGTATTTTAGGTATTTTATAACTTGTAGTTACTTTATCAGCGGAATTTTCAGCTAAAAGGGCATCTTCAAAAAACACACGCGTCATAAAGCTATCTTTGTCTCCGAAAATAGATTCAGCAATATCAACACCGCATTGTGTATCTTTAGGTAAAAAATCCGTTACTTTCTTTTCGTAAGGAATTCTAAAATAACCTGTAAAACCAAAACTCTTAACATCCCCGCGCTCATCCGTCAAATAAAAACATGGGACTGCATTTCCTTTTATCTTTGATTCCTTGTCGTCTTTTGCAGGTTTTATTCTATCGCAATCATCTTTGTAAGCATCCATCAAATCCTTGCTAATCTTCAATATTTTCGGATTTGTATCTTCATGAGAAATAACCCAATGCAGATGTTTTCCTCTTTCGTTGTTCGGCATATATCCGGAACAGATTAAATATCCTTCAAATTCTTCATCTGCCTTTGGATTTCCGTCATATTTCCTGATCGTAACCTTAGTATATTCCATGGGTACCGTATGCTTATGGGCTGTCTCTTCTCTATACTTAAAATAAACATGTTCAGACTTTTCGTCATAATCCTTATTTAATTTGAATTTATGACTTTCAGGATCTTTAATGGAAATACTTTTATTCAACCCCTGTTCTACAACTAAATTATCTTCTACCCTAAAAATTTGTTTTTTACCGATAATACTTGCCGATCTTATTTCGTAGCTGTTAAGCCCCTTCTTATAAAAATAGCCCGCTTTTACTTTGCCATAAAGATTGTTTGCTTTATCCCCTCCGATAAAACATTTACTATAATCATTTTTCACAACCTTCGACCCAAATGTACGATAAAAGTATTTTATCCCCTTGCCTTCGTCATCACTGGCTATCGAATACCCAAACCTGCTCCAACTTGTTATTTCAACCATCGTTCGAATCATTCCCCGCAGGGAACTTCCGGGGATGCGATACTTGCCCGCCTGCTTGTAGAAATCTGAGTCCCCCGCTTCGCCTTCTTTTCCGGATCTTCTGATATATAGCGGCGTTTTTGTCTCAATTTCCATACCTATATATCCCGTATTTCCGTAGTATTTATCAAACGAATCAGGTTCATCCTGCATAACTGTTTGCTCATTTAATGGCACAAAGTTATATGGGGCAGTTGCTTTGGAGACATTAGCTTTATTGGAGACATTAGCTTTATTCTTGCTCGCCTTTAATTCTAATTCTTTACCTTTAATTAAAACTCTTGTAATTAATCCGCTAACTCTTTCAACCTCGCATGCTTCGTTATTCATATCCATATCAACAACAAACCCCTCCTGAATGGCCATCGGTTGATTATCTCCAATCTTTACTTCTGCAATGAGCTTGCCCTTTTTAGATTTTCTTGTTAGTAAAATTGCTTTCTCCATCATCGTTCTCCCTCCATAAGTGGCAATTGCACAAATTTCACAAACCTTACATCGACGTATGCAGCCTGATAGCCATTTTTATAACCTATATAGTGTCTCGTTTTAATCGCTACCCTCATTCTTTTGTTATCTGTTTCCCATTTTCCAGGAATTGTTATTTTTGTCCCCCTTTGCTCGGTTAAAATGGTATATTCGTTGCAAATCTCTGCCTTAGTTCCAAAAATAACCTGATTCGCCTCAATAGCATAAGTTTCTTCACCTTCGCTATCAGACCTGTATCGTCCATTTAATCTGCCGTTGGAACGCCATAGATGCAATTCTTCATCTTTATTGAATATACGCAGTCTCCTGATAAATCGTTTTTCTATCCGTTTGTCTTCCGGAAAGCTAAAATTGCCATCATACCTGCCGATTAATACCTCATTATCAAGATATGCAACGACATTGGATTCTCCTTTTATATAACCCTTTATCTCTTTAATATCCTCCAATATCAACTTGGTTTTGGTGCTGCTTTTGATACTCGTCCATTTCAAACCATTTTCAATTCTATTCATTTACGGCCCCCTTCTGTGATGAATCGTTCTCATTTGTGACAAAACTATTAAATTCATAAACATACTCCTGAAGTTTCGTTTTGTCTGATTCAGAAATAGAATTAATGTCATCTATTGTCACATTAAAATCTTTGTGTGAAATCTTTACCCTCTTGCCCTCAAGAACGCCTCTTCCGATATTTTTCTCTCCCCCGATCAGCAAATCACCTGTCCATAAATCTTTTAATATTAAAAGCAGCAATCCGATCTCTGTATCTATCGGCTTATACAGCTCCATTATCAATTTATTGGTATTCTTAGTATCTTCAGCGAATATGGGCATACTGTCAAAAAGAGCCCCCTCTATCGTTCCGCCCGTAAACCTATCAATTTTAATGCGTTGCTGAACATCGCTTACAACATTCTGAACAACAACAACCTCATTAATTTTTAATCTGCTTGGTTTTGAAGGGTTGCCGAAAATACAATCTAACAGCAACTCACTTCCGTCTGCTGTTTTTAGTGTATTCAAAATCCTCTCGGCCCTTGCTCGTATTGCGCCTTTCATAGACGTTCCCGGTATAACATTATGTCCTGAAGATTTAATATGAGATGAATCGGGTGCGGCGGCATCATCTGAATAGTGTCTTATAATTAATGAATTCTTGATAACAAAATCAAACTCCATTCTAAAGCTGTCCGATTGATATTTATACTGCCTCAACGAATTGCCGACAAAGGGGTTATCCTCTTTTTTAATCCATTTAATTATGTCGCATTTGTCTTTTAGATCATAAAAGCTGAGACTGCTATCCTCTAACGCAATCCTGCCGAATCCTAGGTTTGTTTTAGCGCCTATTGTTATCTTGTCTTCTCTGATATCATCTTCTAATATTGAGATAAAACCCAAGAGTTCATCCCTGTTATCTCCGCCAATTTCAATTTTAAATTTAAATTCGGCGCACGGTTCTATCACCTCATAATCAAATTTTGCCTTAGAGAATGTGATTCCTGTTTTATTATCGATACTAATTCCGTCTCTGATTTGGATATGTGCATCATTCACCAATACTAAATCGCTGAATATGATCTTGCTGATATTTCCATTGTCAGAATTTGCAGAACCAAAATAGCTTTCAAGAAGGGTCAATCCCGAATCGTTCGCATCATTACTCTCGAATTCTTTATAATGTTTAAATAGATGATGCCGCAAAATCCCCGCAAGTGAAGCCCCCGGAATAAAGGGTTTGCCGTTTTTATCCCGCAAAATATCACTGTCGGTCTCTTCGTCTCCTCCTCCGCCGACAAGAAGCGGCGATACATTGCTTATAATACCATTCAATACTATTTTATACCTGTCAAATTTATGATTTTCGCTCATTATTTACTCTCCCCCCTTTGTTCCTTTTCCTCATTTACTCCTTTCCGCATAAAATTAAAGAATGTTCTCAGGTAAACTTTTTTCATCTCATTTGAAAAGCCATCTTTGTTTTTTAAGGGATTAGTAAACTCGTTCAAATTATCTATCTTGTTTAAGAAACTATCTATATCAACAATAGACTTTTTACCCTGAATATAATCCAAGAGATTTTCAACTTTTCCTTTATTGTTACATTTTTCAAGTTGCGTTCGCGCAATCTTGTTTTTTGCAACCTTCTTAAAGTTCTCATCAAACGTATTAATATTCATCGCAATAGATTGCATTTTTCCGCATAATGATTTTGTCGGAAGATTGAAGAATGAGTCTTTATCCTGCATGGCTTTTAAAACAACTTGATCTTTAATCCTGTTTCGCATAATCTGAGTTACAATCTTGTTTACAAAATCAGGCGGACTGCCCTGCGGTTTTTTAGAAGTTTCTTTTTCTGATTTTTTTAAGTATTCATCTTGTTTAACTTGCCATCCAAAAATAACCCTCCCAAACCCTTCATGTATTTTTTCGCCAATACCTTCTATCTGAAGTTTTTCATAATTACCCGGCAATATATCGCACTTAAAACAACTTCCTGCCTTAAAAGCAGTTTCACTTTGGTTTTTAAGTTTCCACACTCCGACAAATTGCTCTATCACATCTTTTCTGATAAAGGAATTTTTTATTTTCACACCCAGTAATTTCTCAAGGTTATCCGTATCGGCAGTAGAAAACCCATTATCATTATATATAATCGTATCGGATAAAAGTGTCATCACAACATCCTTATCATTAGATTCAGTGCCGGTTTTTATCTCTTGACAGTAATCAGACACATCTGCTAATTCAATTGCGACCCTTCCATATTGAGAGTTCTTTGACAAACCCATATATGCCGTAATCTTCAAAGGAAAACATTCTTTGAATACAGAAATCTGTTCTTCGCTGCCGATAATTTTACCCTCAAAAATCTGATTAGCATTAATCGATTCATAGTTGAATATTTTATTGTCTGCATTATCCTCCTTAGAGTGATGAAAAGAAATAGATTTCTTAACGGGTTTATCGTAAATAGTTGAACCTTCGATATCAATAAATGCTTCTCCCGATCTTGTGGATTTATCAAAAGAATCGCCCTCAAACATAAGATCATAGGCTAAATGTCTCTTGTATTTTTCTTCTTTTATCGAATAGGGATTTGGAAAATACCTTCTTTTATCATCTGATGTGTGAGCATCCGTAAATGTCAAATCGCCTTTTAAAAACCAGTCATAAAATATACTGTCCTTATGGGCATCCTTTAATTCTCTCTTTCCGATATATAAAGATGTAAATACGCCTAAGACGGTATTGCCTGGAATATAAGATTTGGTATTCACCATATTGGCATCACCCCTTGTAGATCTGATAATGACCGGATTTACAGTTTTTATTTTATACATTATCGCTTTCACAATTCGCCCCCTTTTTTAAGAACTTTATAGCATTATCGTTAAGAGATTTTTCGTTTTTCATCAGGACAACATCTATTTCACCTAAGCCTCTCGTCCGCTTGGTACCCATTCTGCGTATGTTTTGACATATCAGAGCCAAATAAATCTCAGAACTTTCATAGAGATCTGCATGCGCGATAAAGGTATTATCCTTCTCAATCACTCGTTCTATCCTTAAAGAATGCTCCTTGGCACATCCTGTTCCCATGTCAATGGCGGTTGAATATCTTAATGATGTGAGCTGCTCGGTAATGTTTTGCTTATTGATGATATTCTTATCGTTGATAAGATATTTAAACCATGCCTTGCAATCTTCATATTCCGTTAAAAAAAAGTTTGAGAGATGAAGCGCCCCCTCCGCCGCCCCCGCAGTCCCGAATATTTTATCAATGTCAATATGTATATTAAAAGATTCGAGCATTTCGTTGACCTCTTCGGCCGATTCACGCATAATACCCTTTATTCGTTTTGATGGAATGTAGGGCAACCCAACTTCATCGAGCACGACATCCGAATCCACAATTGTGCCGTAACCCTCCCCTATTCCAACAAGCACATCTGATTTAAAATCTATTTTTATCTTATATTCATTCATTGATCTCCCCCTGTTTTAGATTTAGAAGTGTTTTTTGGATAAAAATCAATCAGTTCGATCATGTCTATGTATGGGCTCTTACCATTTGAGAACCCTTTTATAGATTCATCGGAATGACTAAAAAAGGGTAATTTTTTATATCTATATTCCAACTCTTTAATAAATTCGACCGTAGCAGTTTCTCCGTCATATAACGCTTCTCTTAGTTTTTTTATGTTTGATTGGGGAAGTTTTTCGGATAATTTTATTAAGCATCCTAACAATTTCTGCATATTATTGATTGAGTATGGCCTCATATAAAGGGTCTGACCATCGGCGCTCTTATAATTAGCATCCCTAATCTCTTCAAGGCTTCCGCCCAATCCGCCAAATGAAATATGAAAATCTATGAATGAACTGCCCTCCTCTTTCCTTGACTCCTTTCTTACCATCTTTGCATTTTTGCAGAGGGCTTCCGCCATCTTATAAGCCCTATAAAAGGGATATTTGGTTTTTACAATAGAAATGCCCGCGCATGCCGTTATGCTTTTTTCTTTACAGATGCCCTGATTCTCAAAGGCTTTAATGAATTCTACAGTGAGAAACATGCCCACCCTGGCATCGCAGACAAATGTTATATCATCTCCGCCGATGACTATCGGACGAACAGGCAAGTAATTTTCTTTAAATGAAATTTTGTCTTCGCTTTTCAATTTGATCAATTCTTTCAATGTTTGTTTAAAAGCATTTTCTACCGCCTCTTCTAATTTTGTTGAAAATGCCTTTACCCCTTCCTCATTTGCTTCTTCCTTAAACTTTTTTCCAAGATCGTTGCCATCAATATGAACAATTGCAATATGATTATTCTCACCCGCCGAACCGCCCAACTTATCCATTTCATCGGTAAATTTAAAATCACCTATAACAGAACCGAACTCTTCTTGGAGCTCGGCATTAGATTTTTCTGATGCTGAAATTTTCGTATAATTTGCTGAAGAAATATAACCTTCTTCATTTTTAGGCAGTTTATATCCCCATATTTCAGCAGATAATCCGCTTCTCGGACAATCCGTCGTTATTCCAAATGAACCGAGTTCTGTTTGCGGTATTGTTCTATTCTCTTGCATTTTTGCCTTTCTTATAAGTTTTGTTCGTGATTCGGAGTAATTGTTATCATCAAATGTATCATCTATTGTGATATTGGGAATAATACCCGGGGCTGACTGCAACAGGGTACGGCTCCAATCTTTCATTGCATCTTTTGCCTCCTCTAATGAATCAAAGTAAATAAGCGCATTTCCTCCGCCAATATAGCTATGGGCAAATTCTTCCAGATTCTTAAAGATATCTTTCACTATATAGGATGCTCCTATATTTTCTTTGAGCTTGTTTGATGCAAAGATATATTTTTGTATCGACATCATCCCGATAAATACTGCTGTTTTACCCATATTGCCTCCGTTAATTAAGAAAATAATCTTTCATTTTTTCCACAAATTTGTTCTCAGACCAATCGTCTATGCCCAAAACAAGAATATTTTTATTGTTTGTACCGGTACTGGATATAAGTTCACTTTGAAGATCCGACACTGTTTTAGTATCGGCACGTGTTATTAAAATAGCCTTTGCTTCTTTGCCGCCAATCTGCCCTGTTCTTAAAACAATCTCAAAACCTTTTTCCTTGCATATGCCCTTTTTTTCTGCTGTTGTGCAGCTGATACCGATAAGCTGATAGCCCCTCATCAAGATTAAATCCAACTCGAATTTATTTTCATAATCATCTTTTTTGAACAATTCTTTATTGAACAGTATTTCGTCAAAGTTATCTTTAAATTTATTTTGAATCAGTTTTTTAATATATTTTTCAAACCAAAAACCATCCATATATTCAACACATGTATCGTAATCTTTTTTCTTTATGTCTGTATTAAATGTTTCGTTTTCGCGAAGCCTAAATCCTTCCGGAAAAGCGTTGATGATACCCTGAAATTCTTCGTTAGGTTTATATTCTAAAATCTTTTTAAAAATATCCACCCTTCGCTCAAAATTATCTGCTTCATTACCTTTTAATTTATTAAGCTTAGCTTGAAAAAACGTTTTGCAAACAGCCGACTTTCGTATATCAGACTCAGAATCCGACAAATTTGTAAATATTTTGCCTAAATCATTCCCATCTATCTTAAAAATATCCCTCCGGAAACCACCCTTCTTTGAATAGAAATTATTTATCTTCTTCTCATCGATCAATTCTGTAAATTTAATGCCAACACTGTTAAGAGACGCATATCTGTCGGGTTTTTCTTCTTTTTCTTCAAATAAATAAAGTTTCAGCAATTCATCGAATGTAATCTTTGCTGCATCTCTGAGATCCTTACTTGCAATTTCATCATCAAAATTTATTTTAAAACTGCGAGCGGACAGATAAGATGCAGAAAACTCTCCTTCCTTCTTATCTTTCAGATATGAATATGAATATGCCGCCATAGTTTTTGTTCCGCCGGAAAAAAAGAGATGAACTCTCTCAGATTCATTAATTATTTTTCCTAATTCGGATTGAATAGAGCTTTTAGAGTCTATATCATCTACATATATCAGTTCCTGAAATTTAAGTTCACTATCTTTCAACAAATCTTTCAGTGATTCAGCATATTCTACTGTTGAACTTTGGTTACCCGATTTTGCAGAGCAAACCATCCAAATCCTGTCTAACTTTGAATTTTTTTTCATAAAATATTTTACAGCAACATAACCGGGCAACGGGTTTGTGCCGATTAATAAAACAAGATCCGTAAAATCTGAAGCCACAAAAGCACCTCCATTTATGTTTATCTCTAACTCCAGCAAAATTCAAAATATGAGCATTTCCCGCAAAATTTAATCTTTTTAGGAACCGGAGCGTCATCATTCGATGATAAAAAGGCCACTATTTCATCTATCTCATCTTTTATTAACGCTTCATCATTTTCTTTGAGCTCTACCGTAATAGATATTTTTTCCTTTGGAATTTTAATTAACCCTTTACACTTAATGCCTTTTTTATTCAGCAGATAGAGATAATATTTTAGCTGTTTTATACCGCTTGCCATCGTGCGGGAAGATTTTTTTATTTCCGCTACAAATAAATTTCCATTTTTAAGGGTTATAAAATCAATCTCTGCAGCGAACTCTGCAAGGTATATCTTTTTCTTTTCGCGCTTAAATGTAGTTTGATCAATCAGCCGTCCTATTTCGAGAAAAGAGTTGTTCTGATTTGAGGACATCTGCCTTGACATAAGCCATGCTTGACGGGGACAAATATTATAAGC